>Avalanche_p1__coassemble_772_pt1 | contig 30347 bp, 35 predicted proteins | sample Avalanche_p1__metabat2_low_PE_018 | metagenome-assembled genome bin Avalanche_p1 | reverse complement strand
ATACTGAAAAAGAACATTGCCGTGCTTTTGGGAGGTTTCGCCGTACTGCGGTGTCCGGCGAAGGAAATGGCTGTCACGGCAGCGGCTGGGGTTGTACTTTCTATACTTTTGCGTGTACTCCTGCCGTTTGGATTATAAGAGAAAACCGGGATAAAATAAAATGAAACGATCAAAGGATACAGGAGGGTTTCTGCTATGGAGTATGGAATTGCTATGAGCTTTGCTTACCGGGGGGTGTTCCTTAAATAGGAAGCTTGGTTCCCTGATAAGCAAAAGCCCTTATGCTCTATCGTCTGTTTGGATTGCGGTATTTTTCCTCGCAGTATCTGCAGCGGTAGATTTCGTGCGCCTCATCGGTCAGGAGGAAAATCTGGTCAAGCTCCTGCTCGATCGAGGTGATACAACGGGGATTTTTGCAGGTAATGACATTCTTGACAAGCTTTGGCAGATGCAGGATTTTTTTCTCGACGATCTTATCGTCCTTGATGACATTGACAGTAATGTTATGGTCGATAAAGCCCAGAATGTCAAGGTCTAACGCCTCGATGGAGCATTCAACCTTTAAGATGTCCTTTTTTCCCATCTTATTGCTTTTGGCATTCTTGATAATGGCGACGGTGCAGTCAAGCTCCTCCAGATTTAAGTCATGATAAATCTGAAGACTCATGCCCGCCTGGATATGATCTAATACAAATCCTTCATGGATTCCACTGATATTTAGCATGGTATTTCCTTTCTGCGGTAAATGGTCAAAGTGCGTCGATGTCGATCTCAAGCAAGGTGAGGATCAGCGCCATGCGGACATAAACGCCGTACTGCGCCTGTTTGAAATATGCAGCGCGCGGGTCGTCGTCCACCTCGACGGAAATCTCGTTGACTCTTGGAAGCGGATGCAGCACCAGCATGTCTTTTTTTGCAAGCTCCATTTTTGCCTTTGTCAGAATATAATAATTTTTCAGCCGGACGTAGTCCTCCTCGTTGAAGAAGCGTTCCTTTTGCACGCGCGTCATATAGAGAATGTCAAGCTCGGGCATCGCATCCTCCAGACGCTCCAGCTCTGTAAAAGGAACGCTGTTTGCCTCAAGCACGTCCTCGCGCAGATAGCTTGGAATCCGAAGCTCCTCCGGGGAAATCAGGATAAACCGGACGCCCGGATAGCGGATCAGCGCATGGATGAGGGAATGCACCGTTCTGCCGAACTTTAAGTCCCCGCACAGACCGATGGTGAGATTGCCGAGTTCACCATGCAGGGAACGAATCGTCAGCAAATCTGTCAGGGTCTGCGTGGGGTGCTGGTGACCGCCGTCTCCGGCATTGATAACTGGAATCCGGGATTTTAAGGAAGCGACGAGCGGAGCGCCTTCCTTTGGGTGACGCATAGCGCAGATGTCTGCGTAGCATGAGATAACACGAATGGTATCGGAAACACTTTCTCCCTTGGAGGCTGAACTGGAATCAGCACTGGAAAAACCTAAGACAGAGCCGCCAAGGTTTAGCATGGCAGCCTCAAAGCTAAGTCTTGTTCTTGTACTTGGCTCATAAAAGCATGTGGCAAGCTTTTTGCCGTCACACGCATGAGCGTATTTCTGTGGATGCTTCTCAATGTCATCGGCAAGGTTTAACAGCTTGTCCAATTCGCCAACGGAGAAGTCCAACGGACTCATTAAATGACGCATGATATTCCTCCTGCATATATTTTTACTATCATATAATAATTATGAGGTGATTTCAAGAAAAATATTTTGTTGCGCAGGGAGAAAAAGTGGGGTAGACTATAGGAAAGATATGCTGGATGAGAGACAGCGGGCAAAGGGGGAAAGATGATATGACGGAAGAAATGAAGCGTCAGACAGAAAATAAAGAGGCGGAGGTTCGCTATGTGGAGCGGAAGCGTCTGCTTTTCTTCGGACTGCCATGGACGTTTACCAAATATACGATCACAGACGATATGCTCACCGTGGACGAGGGATTTTTGACGGTGGAGGAGAATGACTGTTACATGTATAAGATCCAGGATGTGAAGCTGACGGCTTCCGTTTTGGAGCGTATGTTTAAGCTTGGAACGATCGTCTGCTATACCGGGGACGTGACGAACAAGGAGTTAAAACTCGTACATATCAAGCACGCGAAGGAGATCAAGAGCTATCTGTTGGAGGCGTCCGAGCAGGCACGCATCAAGAGGCGCACCCTGCACACGCAGGACATCGGCGCGGAGACGGAGGATGAGGAGTTTTCTGTGTGAGAAATTATATGGGATATAAGCAGGGCGCATCACAGCAGTTTTTGGATGTGCCCTGCTTTTTATTGACATAAGAGTGGCTCGCGGAGCGTGTCGCCCGTTGTATAGATAAGAGTGGCTTGTGAAACGTTCCACCCGTTGTTTTATTATAGCGCTGTAAAAATTTACGTTGGATTTTACAGCTGATTGGTTATAATAGAAGTAGCAGAAAGAATATGAAATCAAGGAAGGGGCTGAAAGCATATGGCAAATATTTTACCAGTATCAGATCTGAGAAATTATAATGAGGTCCTGAAAAACTGTCGCAAAGGAGAGCCGGTATATCTGACCAAGAATGGACGAGGACGTTTTGTAGTCATGGATATTGAAGATTATGAGCGGGATCGTGCAGGGAAAAAGCTCCTCATGGAGCTGCAGGAAGCCGAGGAAGCAGTGAAAGACGGTGAAGGCTGGCTGGAAATTCATATATGGGTACTGTGACTTATAGTAACGAAAGAGATAGATCCAGACGATAAAGGAAAAGGATAATATGGTTGAAGTAAAGTTTCATGACTATAATTTCCAATTGGTTTTAGGAGATGCGTAATCACTCGGTCCACTGGGGACAGCGATAGGAAACTATAAGTCAGGAACGCCCGGAGCGTGCATCCCTACGGGTGAGGATGCGCTCGAACAAGAGCCCTGCCGCCATCCAGAAAGGGGCGTAATCGAGCCGGATCACGCCGTCGATATTCGCCGCTGCATTGCTGTAATCCCACGGACAGAGTCCTTTCTTTTTTAAGAAGCTGCCGCTTAAGTACTCAAAGGAGAAGATACCGACGCTGTAAATGGCGCCGCGCACGAGCGCGGGCAGGCGCCGGATCAGGCGGTAAATGGGGCGGATGCAGACAGCCATACCGTAGATCGGGAACATCCAGACAGAGGTCTGCCCGATCAAGCGCGGGTCTTTTCGGAAAAAGCAGCCCACAGAGGTAAACAGAATTTCCATGCACCAGCCGGTCAGTCCGCAGATCAAAAAGTTTCTTCCAAGCATTTTATTTTCCTCCAACAGTAACAGTATGTCCTTAGTCTGCACGTCCGCAGGAAAAATATGCGTATATCATACGCAATGGTTCGCCGGATTATGCTGTTAATATAAATTTAGCAGCTATTGTAATCCTATATTGTTTCATTATAGCGCTGTAAAAAATTACGTTGAATTTTACAACTGATCGGGTATAATAGAAGTAGCAAAAATAATATGAAGTCAGGGAAGGAGCGGAAAGAATATGGCAAAGATTTTACCAGTATCTGATTTGAGAAATTATAATGAAGTCCTGAAAAACTGTCGCAAAGGAGAGCCGGTATATCTGACCAAGAATGGCAGAGGACGTTTTGTAGTCATGGATATTGAAGATTATGAGCGTGACCGTGCAGAGAAAAAGCTTCTGATGGAGCTGCAGGAAGCCGAGGAAGCAGTGAAAGACGGTGAAGGCTGGCTGGATCTGGATGAATTGAAAGCACTTGTGGGGGAATAAGATGTTAAAATTGCGGATCAATCCGGTTGTGGCAAAGGATCTGAGGAATATCCGGGATTATATTGCCGAGGATAATCAAGAATGTGCTGCAAAGACGATAAAGGAAATTTACGGTAAATTTGAGAATCTTCAGATGTTTCCGGGAATGGGATCGGATCTTTCAGGGAGAGTCAGTTTTCGGACAGACTATAAATATGCGATATGGCAGGATTATGTGATCATCTACAAGGCAGGAAACGAATATGTGGAGATCTATCGTGTAATCAACCGGTATCAGGATATTACAAGAATTTTTTACAGCAATTGATTTAGGGGAAAAGGGTTTTTACAAAAAGTTAAGAATAATTCCGGCGGGGAAAACTTGTAAAAAGGCAAAAACTGACATATAATAAAACAAATGTATTCCATAGGAGCAGGAGTGCAGCTAGAACAGCTATTATTACATATCTCATACAAAAGCGTGCAGGGAAGCCTCATACGGGAGATCACAGACATCTGCTATCATTCCGGGAAAGTAAAGAGTGGCTCCCTGTTTATTTGTCTGAAAGGATTTCGGACAGACGGACACCGCTATCTGCCGGATGCGGTGGCGCGCGGCGCAGCGGCGGTCGTGGTGGAGGAGCGTACAGACTTTTTGCCGCCGGACGGGGTGACTGTCATTGACGTCCATGATACAAGGGACGCGCTCTGGAGACTTTCGGCGGCGTTTTTTGATTTTCCGGCAGCAAAGCTTCGGATGGTAGGGATCACCGGAACAAAGGGCAAGACGACGACCGCATACCTTGCGGCGGGGATCCTGCGGGAGGCAGGGCACCGGGTCGGGATGATCGGGACGGTTGCCATTGATGATGGAAGGACTGTACAGCCGGCGGAGCACACGACCCCGGAGGCATATGAGGTGCAGAAGTATCTGGCGGCGATGGTGGAGAACGGCTGCGACTGCTGTGTGATGGAGGTCTCCTCGCAGGGGGTCAAGATGCTGCGGACGGCGGGCATCCGGTATGACGTCGGCGTGTTTTTAAATATTGAGCTGGATCACATCGGAAAGGGAGAGCATGCATCCTTTGAGGAATATCTTTCCTGTAAGCGGGCGCTTTTTGACCAGTGTGAGATCGGAATTTTTAACAGAGACGACGCACACTGTGCGCAGATGTCAGACGGGCATACCTGCAGGGCGGAATATTTTTCCACAAAAAGAATTTCGGAAGACGCACCCGCAGATTACCGGGCAGAGTGCGAAGAATTTTCTCTGCAGAATGGAAAATTGATGACGCGGTTTTTCCTGCGCTATGGCATCGAGCGGATACCGCTTGCGATACAGCTTCCTGGTATGTTTAATGTGAGTAACGCGGTGGCTGCTGCGGCGGTGGCGCTGCATTTTCGGGCAAAGCCGGAGGCGCTGCGGCTGGGACTTGCGCGTGCGCGTGTGCCCGGGCGCTGCGAGAATATCAGTCCGTCGGAGGACTATGTACTTTTGATCGATTATGCACACAATGAGATGAGCCTGAAAAATCTTTTGGAGACGCTGCGCGGTTTTTCACCGAAGCGTCTGGTCGTTTTATTTGGGTGCGGGGGAAACCGCTCCAAGTTAAGGCGCAGCCGGATGGGCGAGGCAGCCGGAAGGCTCGCGGATGTCACGATACTGACCTCGGACAATCCGCGCTGGGAGGATGCGGAGGCGATTTTGGACGACATCGAGACTGGTATCCGCCAGACAGGGGCGTCTTATGTGCGCATGGCAGACCGCAGGGAGGCGATTTCCTATGCGGTGGGCATGGCGCGACGGGGCGACATCGTTGTGATCGCGGGAAAGGGGCACGAGGGGTATCAGGAGATCCGCGGCGTGAAATACCCGGTCAGCGATCATGAGTTGGCAGAAGCGGCGATCGCGCAGACAACGGGAAGAAAGAATTATCTGTGAGTATGCTTCGGAATGGAGAGGAAATGTCAAAATACGCAAGAATCATTGTCGATATATCGCAGGAAAAACTGGATAAGACCTTTGACTACCGCATACCGGAGCATTTGCGGGCGCAGCTTGCGGTGGGGATGCAGGTGACGGTTCCGTTTGGAAACCGCCGGATGACGGGCTATGTCATAGAGCTGACGGACGAGACGGACTTTGACGAGGAAAAGATCAAGGATATTTTTCATATTACAAAGAACAGCGTTCCGCTGGAGTCGCATCTGATCGCGCTTGCCGCGTGGATGCGCAAGAATTACGGCGGAACGATGAACCATGCCCTAAAGACGGTGCTTCCGGTGAAGCAGAAGAAGAAAATGGAGGAGCATAAGCGGGTGCGGCTTGCCGTTCATCCGGTGGAGGCGAAAAATCTTCTTGCGGAATGTGTAAGGAAGCGCAGCACGGCGCGGGCGAGGCTGTTAGAGGCGCTGCTTGAGGCACAGGAGCTGGACTGGGCGGTCATTACCGGAAAGCTTGCAGTAAGCAGCAGTGTGATCCGCGCGCTGGAGGAGCAGGGAGTGTTAAAGGTCATCCGTGAAACGCAGTACCGCAATCCGATCGGGCATTTGAGCCGGAAGGACTATGTGCGGCAGTTGAATGAGGAACAGCAGCGCGTGGTCGATACGTTTCTCTCCGATTACGAGTCGGGTGAGCGAAAAACCTATCTGCTTAAGGGTGTGACAGGCAGCGGCAAGACGGAGGTCTACATGGAGCTGATCGCTCATATTGTGGCGCAGGGGAAGCAGGCGATCGTCCTGATCCCCGAGATTGCGCTCACCTACCAGACGGTCATGCGTTTTTATAACCGTTTCGGAGACCGCGTGTCGGTGTTAAATTCCAGAATGACGGCGGGTGAGCGTTACGATCAGTTCGTGCGGGCAAAAAACGGGGAGATCGACATCATCATCGGACCGCGTTCCGCACTTTTTACCCCGTTTTTAAACCTCGGCCTGATCATTATAGACGAGGAGCACGAGGCGTCCTATAAGAGTGAAAATGTGCCGCGCTACCATGCGCGGGAGACGGCGATCGCGCGTGCTGTGATGCTTGGTGCATCAGTCGTGCTCGGCTCGGCGACGCCGTCTATCGACAGCTTTTATAAGGCAAAAAGAGGGGAGTATGATCTGCTTACGCTGGAGAAGCGTGTGCGGGAGCAGCCGCTGCCGGAGTGTGAGGTCATTGATCTGCGCGAGGAGTTAAGGCTTGGCAACCGCTCGATCTTAAGCGGGCGTCTGACGGAGCTGATGGAGCAGCGTCTGCGCGACGGACAGCAGACCATGCTTTTTTTAAACCGCAGAGGGATGTCAGGCTTTGTCTCTTGCAGAGCCTGCGGACATGTGATAAAATGTCCGCATTGCGACGTATCCCTAAGCCAGCATGGTGGCGGGGAGGCGTCGGGCAGAATGGTCTGTCACTACTGCGGTTATGAGACGCCGCAGCCAAAGACATGCCCTTCCTGCGGATCGAAATATATCAGCGGTTTTAAGGCAGGGACAGAAAAGGTGGAGCAGATCGTGAAGCAGCGTTTCCCGCAGGCGCGCGTGCTGCGGATGGATACCGATACGACAAGGAACCGGGAGAGCTATGAACAGATATTATCCGCTTTTGCAAATCATGAGGCGGATATTTTGATCGGCACGCAGATGATCGTCAAGGGACATGATTTTGGGGACGTCACGCTTGTGGGGGTACTGGCAGCGGATTTATCCTTGCATGTGAGTGATTATCACGCGGCGGAACGAACCTTTCAGCTTCTGGTACAGGCGGCTGGCAGAGCAGGGCGCGGCAGACTGCCCGGTGAGGTGGTGATCCAGACCTATGACCCCGAGCACTATGCCATTGTGGCGGCAAAAAGCCAGGACTACGAGAGGTTTTATGAGCAGGAGATTGCCTACCGAAGGCTTCTTTGCTATCCGCCGGTGTGGAATCTGTTAGTTATTTTGTGTGCATCGCGCAGCGAGGAACTGGCAGAGGAAGGCGCGGCATATTTAAAGGAGCAGATAGACTTATGGACAGAGCAGACGGGCACAGGAATCCGTGTGATAGGTCCGGCAGATGCTGCCATTGCAAAAGTCAACGATATTTATAAGAAGGTCATTTATCTAAAGACGCAGGGGTATGCGGATTTGGTAAAGCTAAAAGATCAGGCGGAGAAGCTTGTACGGGACAACCGCACATATCAGGATGTGGCGGTGCAGTTTGATTTTAACCCGGTTCATGGCTTCTGATGCGGAATGGAGGATAGGATGGCGTTAAGAACGATACGGATACAGGGAGATGCGGTACTGGAAAAGAAATGCAGGGAGATCACGGAGATCACTCCGAAGATCACAGAGCTGATCGAGGATATGCTTGATACGATGTATGACGCAAATGGTGTGGGACTTGCTGCGCCGCAGGTCGGAATCCTAAAGCGTGTTGTGGTGATTGATATTGGGGAGGGGCCGATCGTGATGATAAATCCGGTCATCATAGAGACGGACGGAGAGCAGACCGGCGACGAGGGCTGTTTAAGTCTTCCCGGAAAGGCGGGATGTGTGACACGTCCGAATTATGTGAAGGCGCGCGCATTTGACGAGCATATGCAGGAATTTGAGATCGAGGGCACGGAGCTTTTAGCGCGTGCCATCTGTCATGAGCTGGATCATCTGGACGGTCATATGTATACGGAAAAGGTCGAGGGACCGCTTCATGAGGTGACTTATGATGACCAGGAGGAAGAATAAAGAGAAGATAAAACGTAAACGCTTCTGAATGGAGGTAGATATGAGGGTTATTTTTATGGGGACGCCGGATTTTGCGGTAGCCACATTGGAGGCAATTATAGCGGCAGGGCATGAGGTTGTGCTTGTGGTGTCGCAGCCGGACAAGGCGGTTGGGCGGAGCAAGGCGTTAAAATATACGCCGGTGAAGGCATGTGCCATCGCGCATGGCATTGAGGTGTACCAGCCGGAGCGCGTGCGCAATGAGGAGTGTGTCGAATATCTGCGGCAGCATGAGCCGGATATTATCATTGTGGAGGCGTTTGGGCAGTTGATCCCAAGAGCGATTTTAGAGATGCCGCGCTACGGCTGCGTCAATGTCCATGCATCCTTGCTTCCGAAGTACCGCGGTGCGGCTCCGATCCAGTGGGCAGTGATCAATGGCGATAAGGTGACGGGAGTTACCACGATGCGCATGGAGGAAGGACTTGACACCGGAGATATGATCATGAAGCAGGAGGTCGTGTTGAGCGGGGAGGAGACAGGTGGAAGTCTCTTTGAGCGGCTCTCAGGAGAAGGGGCAGCACTCTGTGTAAAGACAATGGAAGCGATCTTGGAGGGTACGGCTGTCTATACGCCGCAGAACGACGAGGAAGCTACGCATACAAAGAAGATTTCTAAGGAGCTGGGGAGCATCGACTGGAGCAGAGATGCAGAAGCTATCGAATGTCTGATTCGCGGGCTTGATCCGTGGCCGAGCGCTTACACACGCCTTAACGATAAAACGTTAAAGATCTGGAAGGCGAAGGTTGTGGAAGGCGAGAGCGGGACGGCGCCCGGATGTATTGTGAAGGTGGATAAAGCAGGCTTGCTTGTGCAGACCGGTCAGGGAATGCTCCTTTTGACAGAGGTGCAGCTTGAGGGCAAGAAGCGCATGTCTGTGGAAGCGTTTTTAAATGGATGTCCGGTAGAAGCGGGAACTTATTTTAGGAAGTGTTAGTTTGGCAGAGAAAGGGTGATGGTTATGCCATATTCATATTATTACTGGGGATTTGATCCTACTTATTTGCTGATTTTGATCGGTGCGGTCATTTGTATGATCGCGTCGGCAAGGGTTAAGACGACGTTCAATAAATATGCGCAGTACCGCAGTATGTCGGGCATGACAGGTGCGCAGGCAGCGGAGCAGATTCTGCGTGCAGCGGGGATTTATGACGTTAGGGTGCAGCATATTTCCGGAAATCTCACAGATCATTATCATCCGGGAAAAAAGACGCTGAATCTGTCTGATTCGGTTTATAATTCCACATCGGTAGCGGCGATCGGAGTAGCGGCTCATGAGTGCGGACATGCGATCCAGCATCAGCAAGGGTATTTCCCGCTCAATCTGCGCACTGCGATCGTACCGGTGGCAAATATCGGCTCATCGCTGGCATGGCCTTTAATTTTGATCGGTCTTTTGTTTTCACGAAACACAGGCTCGTTGCTGATCCAGATCGGGATTCTTTGTTTTTCCTTTGCCGTGCTGTTTCAGCTTGTGACGCTTCCGGTGGAGTTTAACGCTTCGTCCAGAGCGCTTGCGATGCTTGGAAAACAGGGGATTTTAAACGAAAGTGAATTGCCTTATACCAAAAAGGTATTGAGCGCGGCAGCGCTTACCTATGTGGCGGGCGCGGCGGCTTCCTTGCTGCAGCTTTTGCGCCTGGTGCTGCTGTTTGGAGGAAGAAGGAACGATGACTGATTCCGTAAATATAAGGGAGCTGGTGCTTGGGATCATGCTGGAGGTGACAGAAAAGGGACAGTACAGCCATCTGGTGCTTCGTGCTGTGCTGGAAAAGCACCAGTATCTGGAAAAAAATGAGCGTGCATTTTTGACGCGTCTGACCGAGGGAACGATTCAGTGGATGATAGAACTTGACTATATCATCGATCTGTTTTCCAAGATCAAAGCCGCAAAAATGAAGCCGGTCATACGAAATATTTTGCGGCTTGGTGTCTATCAGTTGAAATATATGGATGGTGTGCCGGCTTCTGCGGCGTGTAATGAGGCGGTGAAGCTTGCAAAGAAAAAGGGCTTTGCATCTCTTAGCGGCTTTGTCAACGGCGTGCTGCGCACTGTCGGCAGAAATTTAGACCAGATTGCTTATCCGAGCGAGGAAACGGAGCCTGTAAGAGCGCTGTCCGTGCGCTATTCGATTCCCCAATGGCTTGCGTCACAGTGGCTCTTGGAATACGGTATGGAACGGACAAGACAGATGATGCAGGCGTTTCTTACCGATGCGCCGCTTACGATACGCACAAATTTGAGCAGGACAACGCCAAAGGAGCTTGAGCGGAGACTGGCAGAAGAAGGTGTTGCGGCAAGTCCTGTTGATACACAGGCATACCCCGGACTTTCCTATGCCTTTGTGATTTCCGGCGTTGATTATTTGTATGGGCTTCACTCATTTCGGGAAGGCTTGTTTTATGTACAGGATATAAGCTCTATGCTCGTGGCAGAGTGGGCATCGCCAAAGTCCGGGGATATCTGTATTGATGTCTGTGCCGCTCCCGGCGGAAAGAGCATCCATCTAGCCGAGAAGCTAAACGGTACCGGAATGGTGGAGGCGCGTGATTTAAGCGAGGGAAAGGTCGCGCTGATCCGTGAGAATATTGCGCGCTGCGGTCTTTCTAATATCAGGGCAAAGCAGTGGGACGCTACGGTGTTTGATGCAAAGGCGGAGGGAACGGCAGATATTGTGATCGCAGATGTTCCATGCTCCGGACTTGGCGTGCTCCGTAAAAAAAGTGATATTAAATACCGTATGAGCGAGGCTGCGGAGGCGGAATTGGTCCGCTTGCAGAGAGAGATTTTACAGACGGCTGCCCGCTATGTGAAAGAGGGAGGAACGTTGCTGTATTCCACCTGTACGATTCACCGGGCGGAAAATGAGGAGAACGTCGCATGGTTTTTAAAGCTGCATCAGGAGTTTCAGTTAAAGAGACAAGAGCAGATTTTTCCGGGGGAGACGCTGGGCGACGGATTTTTTCTCGCACAGCTTGTCCGTAAGGCAGATTGACTTTGCGATGCACACAGGAGTATACAATGGAAAAAGCAGATATTAAATCAATGAATTTACATGAGCTTTCCCTCTTTGTGGAGGAGCTTGGAGAAAAAAGCTTTCGCGCAAAGCAGATTTATCAGTGGCTTCATCAAAAGCACGTTTCTTCTTTTGATGAAATGACAAATATTTCCAAAGCACTGATAGAAATATTAAAGGAACGCTGTGTGCTGACAGACCTGAAAATGGAGACGGTACAGGTATCGGGGCAGGACGGTACGAGAAAGTATCTCTTTGCCTTGGCTGACGGAAATTTGATCGAGAGCGTATTGATGCGCTATAAGCATGGAAATTCCGTGTGTATTTCCTCGCAGGTAGGCTGCCGCATGGGCTGCCGTTTTTGTGCGTCTACACTGGACGGGCTGGTGCGGGGACTTACTCCGGCAGAGATGATAGATCAGATATACCAGATTGGGAAGGATATTGGAGAGAGAGTTTCCAATGTTGTTGTGATGGGAACTGGAGAGCCGCTTGATAATTTTGAAAATCTTCTGCGCTTTATCGAACTTTTGACCGATGAGAATGGGCTTCATATCAGCCAGAGAAATCTGACGGTGTCTACCTGCGGGATCGTTCCGCGTATCCGCGAACTTGCTGATAAAAAATTACAGATCACACTGGCATTGTCCCTGCACGCATCGAATCAGACAAAGCGTATGGAGCTGATGCCGGTGGCAAATAAATATGACCTGCATGAGGTGATCGATGCCTGCGGCTATTATTTTGAGCAGACGGGGCGGAGAGTGACCTTTGAGTACAGCCTTGTGGCGGGCGTGAACGATACGAATGAGGATGCCGCAGAGCTTGCGGGACTTGTCGGCGGAATGAATTGCCATATCAATCTGATCCCCGTTAATCCGATCAAGGAGCGAACCTTCCGCCAGCCGGAGCATACGGCGATTCTGGCGTTTAAAAATAAGCTTGAAAAAAATGGGATAAATGTTACTATTAGAAGGGAAATGGGCAGGGATATAGATGGAGCCTGCGGCCAGCTTCGCAAGCGTTATGCAAAAGCGACGGCAAACAAGGGATAGATGGAGGAATCAGATGAAGACGTTTTCCATGACGCACATTGGACGGCGGCGTGAGACAAATCAGGACTATATGTTCACATCGGAAACAGAAGTCGGAAATCTGCCGAATCTTTTTCTGGTGGCGGACGGTATGGGAGGTCATGCCGCAGGAGATTACGCCTCAAGATTTACGGTTGAGAGGATTGTGGAATATATTGGTCAGGCACAGCAGAGCGAGCCTGTAACGCTTCTGTCGGAGGCGATCGCATATGCGAACCGCCTGCTGCTTTCGGAGGCGGAAGCAGATGAAAAGAAAGCGGGAATGGGGACGACGATCGTCGCGGCGACTCTCTGCGGAGAGAAGCTGTATACGGCGAATGTCGGTGACAGCCGTCTGTATGTCGTGAATCAGTCAAAAATCGTCCAGATTACACGGGATCACTCGTTGGTCGAGGAAATGGTCCGGCTTGGCGAGATGGATAAAGAAGATGCAAGAGAGCATCCCGATAAGAATATTATTACAAGAGCGATCGGAGTCGGCACGTCGGTTTCGGCAGATTTTTTTGAGGCTGAGGTGACGAGGGATGATACGATCTTAATGTGCTCGGACGGTCTGACAAATATGATCGACGATGCAGAGATCAAACGGATCATCCTAGGGCAGCGGGATATTGTTGAGGAGGCGGAGAAGCTGGTGGAGACCGCCAATCTCAATGGCGGCAAGGATAATATTACGGTCGTGTTGATCGAGCCATTCTCAAAGGAAGGAAATGAAATATGTTAGAAATAGGAATGTATGTAGCGGACCGCTATGAGATTGTAGGGAAAATCGGCACGGGCGGTATGGCAGATGTCTATAAAGCAATGGATTTAACGCTTGGGCGCAACGTGGCGATCAAGGTCTTAAAGGCAGAATTTTCAGAGGATCTGAACTTTGTGACAAAGTTCCGCACCGAGGCGCAGTCGGCGGCAGGTCTGGAGCATCCGAATATTGTAAATATCTACGATGTCGGAAGCGAGCGCGGCATGCACTATATTGTGATGGAGTATGTCGAAGGCATCACCTTAAAGACATATATCGAAAAGAAAGGCCAGCTTTCCTTCAAAGAGGCGATCAGCATTGCGATACAGGTGGGCAGGGGAATTGAGGCTGCGCATCACAAAGGAATTATCCACCGTGATATTAAGCCCCAGAATATTATCATTTCCACCGAGGGAAAGGTGAAGGTGACTGATTTTGGCATTGCACGCGTGGCAAATTCCAACACGATCAGCTCGGATGTGATGGGCTCGGTACATTACTCCTCACCGGAGCAGGCAAGAAATGGATTTGTGGACGGAAAGAGCGATATTTATTCACTTGGTATCGTGATGTATGAGATGGTTACGGGACGCGTGCCCTTTGACGGGGACACGACGGTGGCGGTTGCCATTCAGCACTTGCAGGAGGAGATGGTTGCGCCAAGCGCATATGCCCCGAATCTTCCTGTCAGCATGGAGAAGATCATCTTAAAATGTACGCAGAAAAATCCCGATCGCAGATATGAGTCGATGACTGCGCTGCTGACCGATCTGCGTAAGGCACTGGTAAGTCCGGAGGAGGATTTTGTCGTGATGGTGCCGGCGGTCAACCAGGATAAGACAAGGGTGATCGCAGAGGATGACTTAAGGCAGATCAAGCAGGAGACAGGAAGTATCCATCTGCGCGCGGAGGAAAGTCCAAGGCGCAAAAGGAGACTGCAGGAGGAATATGAGTACGAGGAGTACGACGATGAGGAGGATGACGAGCTGGATGAGGAAGAAAGCGACGGCGAATTAAACCCTAAAATGGAAAAGGCGATCACGATTATGGGAATTGCCGCTGCGGTTGTCATCGTACTCATTATCGGCGCGATCGTGATCAATTTGTTTGGAGGCTTTGGATCCTCGAATAAAAAGCCCAAGGAGACGGAGACACAGACGTCGCAGAGTACGCAGACAACGCAAAGCAGTGAGACAGAGAAGGAAGAAAAAATTGAGGTGCCGGACCTTTTGGGAAAGACCTTTGACGAGGCGAAGGACATCGTGGCGGAGCTTGGTTTAAAGCTTGAGAATGTGGGCGAGGTTTCCTCGGATGATTACGAAAAGGGAGAAGTGGCACTTCAGGAGCCGGAATCGGGAAAGAATAAAAAGATTGCCAAAGGAGAGACGGTCAAGGTAAAGATCAGCAGCGGAAAGGGCAGCTTTGATATTCCGAATGTGGTAGGAAAATCGGAGGATGACGCAGTAAACGCGTTGGAGAAGCTCGGATTTAAGCCGAATAAGACGTATGCTTACAGCGATACGGTTGAGGCGGGGAAGGTAATCTCCCAGAATCCGTCCAGCGGAAAGGCAAAGGAAGGGGATACGATCACCATAAGCATCAGCCAGGGCAAGGAGGCTGTGACCGTGCCGGATGTTTACACCACCTATAAATCGGAGGCGCAGGCAAAGCAGGAGCTTGCAGCATTTAATGTTTCCGTTAAGACTGGTTACAGTGACAGGATTCCTTCAGGTATCGTGATGGAGCAGAGCATTGAGCCAGGAAAGAAGGTGGAGAAAGGAACTGCGATCACAATTACGATCAGTCAGGGACCGGAGCCGTCGCAGGAGGTGACGGCGGCAACCTATAAATGCAATGTCACCTTGAAGCTTCCGGCGGGTACCACAGGCGTATCGGGAGCGAGTGCAGTTCTCTATGATACATCGGGAAATGTTTTAAAGCAGTGGCAGAGTCAGGCGCTTGCACCGATCAATGATGCAGGAGATCAGGGAGTAAAGTTTACACAGGGCGGTCTTTTGGTAAGCAACGGAAAGCTGGTTGTCACATGGCTGGATGCAAACGGCGGTAAGATTAACGATCAGACCGTGGATAACCTTGAGTTTTCCAAGGAATCATAAGCAGGGCATTATATGCAGGGAAAGATTGTAAAGGGAATTTCCGGATTCTACTATGTTCACATAGCAGGGTCCGCAATTTATGAATGTAAGGCAAAGGGAATTTTCCGCAACCAGAAAAGAAAACCGTTGGTTGGAGATACGGTTGAGATTACGGTACTGAATGAAGCAGACAGGATCGGAAATATTGAGAAGCTCCTGCCGCGGGCGAATGAATTGATACGTCCGGCGGTCGCAAATATTGATCAGGCGATTATTATTTTTGCAGCGGCGAAGCCACAGCCTAATTTTAATCTTCTGGACAGGTTTTTGGTGATGATGGAATATCAGAAGGTGCCTGTGACAATTTGCTTTAATAAGGCAGACTTAGTGCAGAAGGAGGAATTGGAAAGCCTTTTAAAAATCTATGCGTTATGCGGCTATCCGGTTGTGTGCACCTCTGCGAAGGAACGGGAGGGGATTGACAGACTGCAGAAGCTGCTGGAGGGAAAGACCTCGGCAGTCGCGGGACCGTCCGGCGTCGGAAAGTCGTCGCTCATCAACTGTCTGCAGGAGAAGCAGATGGAGACCGGTGCGATCAGCAAAAAGATTGCGCGCGGAAAGCATACGACGCGTCACTCAGAGCTTCTTCCGATTGCGGGACATACTTATATTATGGATACACCGGGGTTTTCTACCTTAAATATACCGGGATTTGAAAAGGAGGAGCTGCAGCAGTATTACCGGGAATTTGCATCATATGAGCCATATTGCAGATTTCAGGGCTGCAGCCATATCGGAGAGCCGGATTGCGGCGTCAAGCAGGCAGTTTTTGAGAATAAAATCAGCCCGCTGCGCTATGAAAATTATAAACGGCTGTACGAGGAATTAAAGCAAAATAAGAAGTACTGAAAGGAACAGGAGGACGGGGAATGAACTGTTTAGCGCCGTCGATTTTATCGGCAGATTTTGCAGAACTGGGAAAGCAGGTGCGTCAGCTGGACGAAGCGGGCGCACAGTATATACATATTGATGTCATGGACGGGATGTTTGTGCCCAGCATTTCCTTTGGCATGCCGGTGATCCGCAGTCTGCGTCCCTGCAGTGACAGGATTTTTGATGTGCATTTAATGATCGAGGAGCCGGGGCGCTACATTTCGGACTTTGCGGAGGCGGGCGTTGATCTGATCACTGTTCATGTGGAAGGCTGCAGACATTTGGACCGCACGATCGAGAGCATTAAGGATCGGGGCGTGCTTGCAGGAGTTGCTCTAAATCCTGCAACACCGTTGTCTGCGGTCGAGTATGTTCTGGAAAAAGTAGATATGGTGCTGATCATGTCGGTAAATCCGGGATTTGGCGGGCAGAAGCTGATTCCCTATACGATTCCGAAAATCCGAAGACTGAAGGAAATGATTCTTGAGAGAGGATTAAAGACGGATATTGAGGTCGATGGGGGCATTCATTTGGAAAATGTGGCAGAGGTATTAGACGCAGGAGCGAATATCATTGTTGCGGGAAGCGCAGTATTTCAGGGAGAGCTGACAGAAAATACACAGCGTTTTTTAGAGATATTAAATGCCTGAATGGTGGGTGTGTTTTGGCTGAGAGATATTTTATGCGGGCTTTGGAATGGAGGTAGGGATGAAGCGTTTTTTGGTGGTTGCCGGCGGAGAGCTTTCAGATACGTTTGCGTGCCGGGTGATCGAGGAAACTGCGCCGGAGGTGATGATCGCCGCAGACCGTGGAATGGACTTTTTCTATCGCCTCCGCAAAAATCCGGATGTCATCATTGGGGATTTTGATTCTGCACGATCACAAAGCCTGACTTACTTCCGGGAACAGGGCGTGCAGATCAAGGAACTTTCACCGATGAAGGATGATACGGATACAGAAGCGGCGCTGCGCCTTGCTGTTTCAATGGGGGCGGAGAGTATCATGCTGCTTGGAGCGATGGGAAGCCGTCTCGATCATATGCTGGCGAATGTTGGACTGCTTGGGATCGGACTTGCCGCCGGTGTGCCGATTGTGATGATGAACGAGAGGAACAAGCTTCGTATGACAGATTGTGGGATTACCATAAAAAGATCTGAGCAGCATGGAACCTATGTTTCGCTGCTTCCTTATACGCCCAAGGTTACGCATCTTACACTGCGCGGGTTTAAATATCCGCTTAAGGACGTAACGCTTCAAAGCTTTTGTTCCCTTGGCATTAGTAACGAGATTGTGGGGGAGGAAGCCGGAATTGAATTTGACGGCGGGATTTTGCTTGTAATGGAGACGAGGGACTAAATACTCTGTAGAGATACGTTGTCGGAGAGAGGCACGGCAGTGGAATGCTGCCATAGGCAGGGAATTTTGTTTGCGGGTTCTTTTTTACAAACAGAGAAATTGAAGGGGGAGAAAATGATGATGGACAGAAAACATATGATAAAATATATTGCCATGCTGCTGGCAGCTGTTCTAGTGTTTGAGACGGGAGTATCGCCCGTCTATGCATCGGAAACGGCGCAGGCAGAGCCAGTGCTGGAGGAAAACATAGTCGTTACGGAAGAAACAGAGGCACCGGCGGAGCCAGCGCCGGAGGAAAATGTAATCGTTACGGAAGAAATAGAGACGCAGGAAACGGAGAAGGAAAACGCAGCGGTTGCGGAGGAAACAAAAGCGTCGGCAGAGACGGAAACGGACTTAGGCGTACAGCCGGCGCAAGCGTTTGATGAGGAAGCGGCGAAGAATTTAGAGGCGGAGCTCTCACAAAACGGCAATGTGGTCACGCAATATGTCAATGAAGAAGATCAGAAATTAAAGACGATTGTCTGGGCAAAAGGTGTTACACCACCGGAAATGACAGATTTTATCAAGGAAGAAGATTCAGGCAGTGGAGGAACGAACTATATTACATATAAAGCACTGTATCAACCCAATAAAGGTTGGTATGATGTTAATAAAACAATAGGAAGGGTAGAGGATGAAAATTTATGCTTTGCAGTAGCGGCATCCAATACGCTTCATTGGTGGCTGGAACAAAATGCGACCTATATCGATCGCTATTTAACGCAATATCCGGATGATGCAAAAAAACAAGACCTTAAAACGCTTAGAAACTCTTTTATAGATCAGCAGAACAGTGAGATTTATAAGAGATTTATAAAGCAATTTTCAAAAAGAAAAGAGGGATATTGGCCAGACATATTAGTAGATCAATTTATTAATGGATATGCTCCAAAAGAAAATGGAGGAACCAACCATTCAGAGACTGATAGGGATAATCTTCTGCAAAAAGGACCTGTTCAGCAGGGAGGATTTTTCTATGATATTTTTGGTACTACCTTAGTGACAGATAGATCATATTGTGGAAGTTTTCAATCATTCAGCAATGATTTGAAAAAATATTTTGTGGAAGGGAATCTTGTCCTTTTAACTTATGATATGAAAGCGTATAGTCATGTTGTAACTCTTTGGGGCGTAGAATATGATGATAATGGACAGATTAGTGCGGTATATTTAACAGATTCCGATGATGAAACAAGCCAATATGCAATGGTACGTTATATGGTAAAAAACCGAAATGGTCAACCAATCCTTTCTACAGATGTGAATGGAACAAGTGGGAGTCGAATTGACAGTATAAAAATTGTATCACTTGGACAGGAAATATGGGAAAAAAGGCTGGAGACAGATCCGAATGCGCCAAAGATTCCACTTGCTTTGGAATGGGGAACTACGGAGTTTACCTATAACGGAAGGACGCAGATTCCTTTTGCCCGTGCAACGAATATAGAGGCATATGATGATGCCGTTCTTTTCGTAGAGGGGGCACAAAAAGATGCAGGCACATATAGCGCAAAAGTGATTCTAAAGGGAGCATCTGCAGGTAGATATGAATTATCGACAGATGCTGAGAAGCAATTTGTGATTCAAAAAGCTCGTGCAAGAGCAAAATTAACGTCGAAATTAAATCAGCAAAATAGAACGGTAGATTTTAAGATTAGTGTAACCGGCGTGAATGGTGAAAAGCCGACCGGGACGATTACAATTAAGAGCGGGAATGAAGTCATCAAAGAGCAGATTCCGCTTATAAATGGTGAGGCTAGCTACACATGGTCGAATCTTCCGCTTGGAAACCGCTCGATTGTTGCCGAGTTTTACCCGGCAGCTGACAATGTGGGGAAAAACTATCAAAATGCTACAAGTAATTCCGTATTCATCAATCTTCCCAAAAAGGAGCAAAGCAAACTTGAGATTACCCCGGTGGGAGATAAAAGATTTGGCGATGCAGATTTTATTCTTGCAACAACAGGCGGCAGCGGCAAGGGTGAAGTAACGTACTCCTGCAGTGCTAATGATGTTCTTTCTATCAGAGGCAATACGGCGACGATTATAGGTGCAGGAACTACAACGATCATAGCCGTTAAAGCAGGGGATGATGAATATGACAGTATCAGTACAAGCCAGACGATCACGGTCGCAAAGGCAGACGCTTTCACGGTCACATATCCCACTGCAGGCGTGCTTGTCTATGGGCAGAAGCTGTCGGAGAGTCCCTTAGCGGGAGGAAGCACGGAGTATGGAAGCTTTGTGTGGGAGAATGGAGAGCAGGTTCCGTCTGTTTCCAACAGCGGTTATACGATGCGCTTTGTACCAAGCAGTCAGACTTTGAAGAATTATGAGAAAATTATCGGAGAGGTGAAAACGGTAACAGTTCCGGTAAACCGTGCAAACGCGACAGTTGCATTGACCACACAGACGGAAGGGGATGGCGGAGTAGCAAAGGTCGTATTATCCGCGTCTGTGGGCAAGTCCCTGCAGGGTGATTTTGCTACGGGTATGGTAACTTTTCTGGCATCTTCCGACGGCGGCACATATGCGGAAATCGGTGCGGCTTCTGTGGTAAACGGAACAGCAGTTTTTGCATGGGAGGGGATGCCGCAGCAGTCATATCAGATACAGGCACGTTATGGTGGCGATCAAAATTATAATGCGGATTACAGTGAACAGGTTCGTGTGGACGTGGGCGGAGTAATGCCGGATAAGCCTGAAAAATTAAACGGCTGGCACATGGAAAACGGAGAACGGTACTGGTATGATCACGGGATAATGGCACGCGATAAGGAAGTGTATGATCCGGGAACAGACGCATGGTACTGGTTCGACGAAGACGGTACGATGGCAACCGATAAGGATGTATTTATCCCGACCAATGAGGCGCGTACTGAGGGCAAATGGGTGCGCTATAACAGCAACGGCGGTATGGTAAAAGGTGAGGATTTGCGCTACGGCGGCTGGTACTGGTTTGATCCGGTTACTGGAGAGATGATCAAAGGCTTTGTGTTTATTCCTGAGGAGGGCAGTGCAGGAAAATGGGTTTATTATGATGAAATCGACGGTCAGATGCATCATGGTGAGAGCTGCATCAATGGCGGCTGGTATTATTTTGATGAATGGACTGGGAAAATGACACATGGTGAATACTATAGAAATGATTCATGGTATTATTATGACCAGATTACCGGCATTATGGCGCATGGCTGGGTAACGCTTCCGGATGGAACAAGGGCCTATTATGATGAGGTCACAGGCGTCAGAAAGTAAAAGGACGTAAAAAGGGCGTAGAAGAAAATAAGGAAAGGCATAAAACCCCTAAAGATGGCGGTTTTCTGAACAGGTAAAGATAAAAATGAAATTAGGAATTGTAATTTGAGTGCCTATTTCATGTATCTTAATGTATTTCCATGTAAGCCGATAAAGCCTTATATTATCAATGTTTGAGCAGTTTTGAACTACCATATATCTTTATATAATTTTATGTATCTCAATGGCAAAATTGTGTAGTGATTGTGTAGTTGTGTAGAGCCAAATATAAAAAGAGTTTGATACTTTTTATAAGACACCCATATGAATATTTGAATGTTTGCATAAGCATATATGCTTGTAGAAATACAAGTATGTGTGCTTATTTTTATGTTCAAATTTATTGGGTGAAGAAATTTACACTAACAACATTAAAACGTCTATATGAGCCACACAGAGCGTCAGAATAGGTTTATATAGACCACTACTTAAAAGGTTCATTTTTATTGACAAAATATGAAGGGAGAAAAATAACAATGTCAAGATTTTCAATATTAAATGAAAACAAGATGGCTGCAAGAATCTGCAATCGTGAAGATAACCACTATTACAAGCATCAAATGATTAAAGAGATTCTGCGGATGTACTCAGATGAAATTCGTAAAGCAATGCTAAACGGTGAGAGAGTACAAATTACGGGAGTATGTTCACTTATTCCAGAAGTAAAAGTACATGATGGTAAGTACAATATGCCAGTATGTAATAAAACAGAAGGTAATCCACCACCATTCGCCAAAATCAGAATATCTGATAATTGGTCAATGAGAGAAAGCATGAATAGAAGACTGATGCAAAATATTAAAAATGGAATATGGGGATTGAAGAAACTGCTGTTTACCAAGACACAGTTTGAGTTTTTAAAAGAGACTGGACATATCCCAGAAGATGCAGAATTGCCAAATGAAGAGGAGGATTAATTTGTATAGTTTATATGGCAAAGTAGCAAAATGTTTCCATGATAAAGGTTTTGCTTTTATTTACGGAGAAGATGGAAATTCATATTTTGCTCATTATTCGTTACTGAATGGAGAGCAGATTGAAAAGGGAGATTATGTTTTCTTTGTTCCATTTAGGAATGATAGGAGCGATTACAATGCAAAGAATGTGTCTGTAATCTATACCCCAGATAAAGCGGTACAAGAGAAGAAAAGCACCCATAAGAAGAAAAACAAAAATAGAAAGCATAAGACTTGCAATGCTGATAAGGTTATTAAAGATGATGTAAAATTTCAAAGATTTGTTAAGAAATTTATGTATGAGCAGAGAATACTCAACAAGGAAAGGACGAACAATGGCACAGCATATTAACAATATGGACGAATTGGAAAAGGCACTCATGCCCACAATGTTAAAAATGGTAGATATAATGGCTACAAAGGTTTATGAGACTTTGAATTATTTTCTGAAAGAATATTACGATAGCTATGATCCTGTGAGTTATCGTAGGCAATATGATTTCCTACGGTCAGCAGTAAAAGTTGAGCCAAAGATTGTTAGAAATAAAGCGGTGGCATCCGTCTATATTGATTATGAATCATTAGATGATTATTATAATGCTACTGGTCTTCAAGTTACGGAATGGGCAAATCAGGGCTTACATGGCGGATTGGACACAGGAGATAATACACCCCGTGTCTGGGATGATACTATGGATGAAACTGTTAATAATGGAGAATTGTTGAGATTAGCAATTCAGTATTTAAAAAGTAAAGGAATAAATGTAAGAGCATAGAAAACGGAGGAAAATACAATGACAAAAGAATTAAGTATTGAAAATATTAAGAGGGAACTTTTAGATAAACTAATGAATAATATGGATATTTTGAATTATCTTGAAGTTGAAAAATTGCTTAACGAAGGGTACAAGATTTCGCAACTTTATAACAATGTAATTTTTGATTATGATGTGTCAAATAAAGTAGGTGACTATATTTCTGTGGAAGTAGCAGAATATGAATATTCACATACAAAAACTAATGACAGTAACAAGTATATTATTGAAATTAAAATGGGATTGAACAATGAAAGTAATTTAGATAACATTGCTTCTGTAATAAAGAATATTGTATTAAAATTATACCCTAATAGAAAACGTTTTAGTAATGTTCCATTTTATACTAAGGAAAGAGGGTCAGATTTCTTTGGCGATAAAAGATTTTATGATAAATTAAACAGAATGATTAGATTTGAGATTGAATAAAAATAGATTCCAATATTAAAACTGGAATCCATTCATTATGGTATTAATTACTTCTGGTTTTGTAACGATGGCTTTAATAATTTCCATAGCAATCATGCTTAATGCAGATATGGAAGTAGCACCTATCTTTTTTGCACCAGATTTTGTTGCATCCCATATAGATTGTTGGCGAATATTATTAAGAAATTGGTGTCCATTCCATGTAATATCAGAAATAGTGGCATATAGAATAGCGTTGTTATTCCCTCTTGAGTTTGTATTAGAAGTTATAAATCTTGCTTCTAACAACTTTTCAATGGCGTAATTAACAGAATTTGTATTATAACCATGTTCTTGTGCTAAGTCATTGGCAATAGTATGAAAAGTAATGGAGTTGTGTTCTAAGGTACAATCATCTCTATCAACATAATTTAGGTGTGTTTCAAGATAAAGCAAAACATATTAGTGCGAAATACGGCTTTAAGAAGATAGTTAATTTCTATCAGATAGAAGAGTATGGATTTACTACGTTAGAGAATAGTGAAAAGATAGCCGGTACTCTGATTGAAAATAACATATCCCTTAAAGGTCTTAGCAGAGAATATATTTTGCGTACTTTTGGCATAGAAACAGCAGACAGAGTATTTCCACAGTATAAATATGAGAATAGGCAGGGAACATCTGCAAAATCAGATTATCTTACTGGTGAAATTGCTTCTGTAGTTCTTAATACCATTAAAGAACAGGGTTACATATTTGAACGAGACGTAAATATTAATGGTGCTATCGGTACACAATGGAAGAAATCAATTCAAGAAATATTGGATTCTTACGGATTGAAGAAGGTAAAACTTAATAAGGAACTAAGAGAAAAATACGGTATAGAGCGAAATGGTTATCCGTGTAGTATTATTGAGGATGAGGTAAATTTCTAACCTGTTATATTACCCACCCCTTTTACCTATTTTGATGGTTTAGAGACAGTATGAGTTATTCACGCTGTCTCTTTTATTATGGTGAAATAAAGGAGATTTTATATAATGAAGAATGAATTTTTAGATTTGAAGAAAGCAAAAATAGAACCTATTGCACCTGATGAGATATTTGTGCAGGTAAATAATACTCATAATTATTGGGTATCAAATCATGGCAGAGCCACAAACAACTTAAATGGCTACTTCTATATGTATAAGTCTGGAAATGTGCATCTTACATTGACAAGTTATTATATTGATGGCGAAAGAGTTCCTAAAGATACATATATGAAGAATCTTGTAGCAGAGCATTTTCTATTTCCGCAGAAAGGGAAAGATATAGTTTATCATGTGGACGGAAATAAGGATAATAACTACTACAAAAATCTTGTTATGCTTGATTCCAAAGAATTGTATGCAGTTAAAAGAGGAGTTGTAAGCATCGAGGAATTTGTCGCAAGGCAAGAATACATGGAGTATTTCTATAAAGGCAATCTAAGAGCAAGGGAAGGTTATAACACTATGTATAAGCGTACACACGATAAGGAATTTAAGAAACAGTTTCCACAATATGCAGACGCAACGATGTATAAACCTTGGGAAGATGACCCTGAACTTGCAATAGAATATTTGGAATCTATTATTTATGAATGTAATGGAGAGCAAATGGTTGTTGATAAAGACCTTCTTTGCAAGGGAAATAAAGAATATGCTCCGGGTAAAATATGTTGGTTGCCTTGGACATTGAATGTCATGTTATCAAACAGTAAGAAACATTACAATCTCAAATATAAGCGTTTCAATGGTGAGTTGCCTTATGGTGTAAGATATAATTCGGCAAGAGATAAATATTATGCTGAGATTCAGATGGATAAATTACTCCGTGGAGATAGTAAACCAAGGAAGTTGCCAAAAAGATACAGAGATACACCAGAAGAAGCATTTACCGATTATAAGAAACACAAAGAAGCCTACATTATTATGATGGCAGATAAATATGTGGATTGGCTACCAATAGAAATTTATGATGCTTTGATAAATTATGTGGTTGAGTCATATTAAGAATAAACGGAATTAAAGGAGGATTTTTGATTATGTCAGATAACAGATATGGAAACTTATTGGATAAATATATGGATGGTAGCAAGAAATACACCAGTCCGATTTTAAGCAAAGAAGCACAGAAATATAATAAGTCTGAGGAAGAAAAAAGATATGGCGATTTGCTGAAGAATGCAAAGCCAAATGATAAGTTGTATGATGATATTATCAATGCTAGTAATGCTGGGCTGAGACTGAGACAGCAGAGAGCCGAAGAAGAGCGACAGGCAAATCTCAGAATGCAGGAGCGTAGAGAACGTGAAGAAAGAGAATTGCAGGAGCGTAGAGAAAAGCATGAGGCAACTATTAATAATATGCTTGCAAAGAAAAAAGCGGAGCAAGATGCTATTGCTAAAAAGAAAAAGGAAGAAGCAGAACAAGCTGAAATCTATAAGCATATCGAGAGGTTGATGGAGACAAGCCCAGAAGCGGCAAAGGCTTATGCAGATATTTATGCAAATAAATTGAAGAAGATTTAAGGTGATAAGGCATATCAGATATTGGATTATCTGGTATGCCTTATTTTTTTCGTTGATTGCAATAATAGTCTTTGGTATAATTATCCATGTAGTGTGCAGTTTTAAGACTGATGCTGAATTAGAGATATTCGGTGAGATTTACAGTAAATTTTAAGGAAAGTATGTATATAGTATGGTGGTATTGCTTTTTATATGTAAAGAGTACCCCCTACCCCCATCTTGATATAAAAAAGGAGACTTATAGCATGGCAAATATTTGTAGCTGTTGTGGAAAGAAATTACCATTTTTAGATGTTGGTTTTGATTTAATAGAAATTGATGGAGAAGATTATTATGTTTGTAGTGTTTGTAATACTAACTTTGCAGACTACAAAAGAGGTAATCTGTCCTTAGAAGAATTGGTAAATGATTCCACTAAGCCAAAGTTAAGACAGCATTTTGAGAATCATGCTCCAGATGGAAAGGTTGTTGAAGAAATAAAACAACAAGAACGTCAAGAGGAGCAGAGAATACAGCGAAAATTGACAGCACAAGAAAATGACCCATTATATGACGATATTCACCAGATTGCAGGTGATTTGAGATTTATTAAGAATCTTATTATCTTTGGTTTGGTATGTGGTGTTGTTTTGGGAATTATTGGTGTACTTGGTATGCTATAGGAGGTGTTTTCAATGGCAAAGAGTTGTATTGCTTGCGGTAAAAATATAGGATTGCTTGGTGTAAGAGTTCCATTGTTAGGAACAGAAGATTTGGTAATTTGTTCAGATTGTTTTGACAAAATGCCATCAGTTATAAATGAATTATATCAGAAGAGAGTATATCCGACTAAAAGTGAATTGCTGACGATTAAGGATGAAGTGATTCAGCAACTTAAAGCGTCTAATTATAATCAGGACACAATCAATGTGGTTACAAAATTCTTGGATGATAAGATTGCAAGAGCAAAAGACCCAGAAAATAGTGAGGATGGCAAATTATTAAAGAAGTGTCCAGTATGCAAGAAGAATGTAAACTACGATACAGAGATATGTTCTGATTGTGGATATGCTTTTAATGTTGTAGATGTTATGGAATATCAGGAGATTGCTAAGATATACAATGCACGTTTAGAACAGATAAAGAAGAATCCATATTATGAATATGATTGTGTTGTAGTTCGTAATCTGTCCGATGGTTCAACCAATAAGGAACGCATAGAAGAAGTTATTACCAGTCATGCAATGCAAGGTTGGAGATTGGTTACAATGTATTCTAATGAACTTGGCAAAAATACAATGGGTGTAGCTGTCGGTGGTGTTGGCGGTGGAACAAATACAACTATGTGTGAGGACGTAATGGTATTTGAAAGATGTATTAAAGCAGGAGAGTGATGGACTGTGAAAAATAAGAAAATGATAATTGCCATTGTTGCAGTTGTATGTGTTCTGCTGGTGGCTATTGGTGTGGCTGCTGCAATTAAAATGAATACACCAGTATTTCAGAGTGAAGAGGAAATGTCTAAAATCATCAATGGTAAATGGATGACTGGTAATACAGACTTTGATTTTATTATCACTATTCAAGGGGATAGTATGATAATGGAAGTGGTGAATGGTGCAAGAGAGCCAGAAGAATACCATTTAATTTTAGTTCCTGAGAAGGGATATTTTTATACTGATACCAATACAGATAATTTGTATAAGCCTGTTATGCAGAATGGCAGATATGTTATTAAAACAGACGATTGGACTTATGAGAAAGTAGAGTAAAATTATGGGGATTCGCTAATTGTGGCGAGTCCTTATTTTTTTACCGTTTTGTTAAAAGGGTAGGGGTATATATTAGGTACTTGTCATTTTCAGAATGGAAACATACCCCTCCCTATGCTTCGGACTCGATGGGAAAGCAAGGAGTTTGTGGATAGATTAGATGTGGGCTTTCACAGAATAAAGCAGACCGTTTTAAATGTAAACTATGCCGGTCTTTATGTCTTGCCTTATATGCCTATATCCCTATAATATAAGCACAAAACAAGCCTATTTTGAGCCTTTGAGCCGTTACCCTAACAAGGTTACACCAAGACCAAAATAAGCCGAAAATGAGCAGATAAACACATAAAAACGCACATAATAAGACCATCAGAACACAAAAAGAAAAGGGTGCAAGCCGTGAGCCTGTACCCTTGTTTTATTATGCTTGTTTTAGTTGTTTTCTTTCTTCCGTTTTTACTTTGGTACTTCCGTAATAGTTCCGAATGTCATTAATTGATAACGCTTTCTTGCCTTTCTTCCTGAATGCTTCTGTATGAAAATACCACGCTTTTTTATTGCTTGCGTACTTGAAACCAAGTTCTTTTAATTCCTTGCGGTATTCGTAAGAATTGAATACCCAAACCCATTGACCTATAATTTCAATATCTACACCGCTAAAATTGATTATTTTTTCTAATACTTCACGCAATGCCTTGTCATTTTCCCAGTCGTACATATTAGCATTATAATTTGACTGTGCATTGTTTCCGTTGTCGGTCTGCTTGCTTTCGTGTTTATCCTTTAAGACTTTGAAAAGTCTGTCATATTCTGCATTGATTTCTTGCGTTGCTTCTGTGCTTCCGTTTGCGTTGTCCGGGTGGTACTGCTTCAAAAGTTCCTTGTATTGCTTTCTTAATTCCTCTAATGTATTTACATTTCTAAAGTATGTCATAAGTCAAAACCTCTTTTCTATTGTAGGCGGTAGCCGTTACAGTTACCGCCTTTATGATGTTGTTATCTGTTGCAGTTCTCCAATGCTTTTATATTGATTAAAGCATCTAGTATAATAAGCATTTCTTTATTTGTAGCGGTTGCGATTCTGTTGTTGTCCTCTGTGTAAAGGTTGATTGCTCCGACTACATCATCATTAAGTTTCAACTTTACATTTGAAATACTGTTGTAATTGTTTACCTTTGCTTCTAATACTTTTCTTGTTGTTCTCATAGTGAAAACCTCCTTAAAAATAATAAATTGATTTGTTGTTGTTAAGATTATTATACACACAAATATGTGCATAGTCAAGAAAAATATACACAGAAAAGCGTGTATAAAATGCACAAAAATATTCACAGATATTTGTGCATATCACCAGTAGACTATGCACAGAAATATGTGTATAATGATTACAAGGTCAAACGAAACAGACCTAAACCAATCAATCAAAATATTTAAGGAGGTAGTCATTATGTGTATGACAAAATCAGAACTTGAAAAGAAAGTACAGGAGTTAAGAAGCCTTAAAGCTATGAAAGAAGAGCTTGAAAATGAGGTGAAAGAAGCAGAGCGTCAGATAATCGAGTACATGACAGAGCATGAAATTGATACCGAGATTACAGACACCGCAAAAATTACCTACAAGCCACAGAGCAGAATAACACTTGATAAGAACAAGTTGACCGAGATTCTGGGCGAGGACTTGAAACCATTTGAAAAGGTAACAAGTTACAACGTATTAAGAATTAAATAGCAGACCAGGGCAGAGGGTGGAGCAATCCGCCCAAAGCCTAAAAGCTATAATGCAGCCTGATATATTTCAGCGTGTTACAAGCCACTAATGCAGAGTATAGCAATCAGACAAGGAGGAAAACGGATGCAGAAGCAAACAGTTCAATTTGCAGTAGAGAGCAAAAACGGAGTAATTAAGAAAGTCGGCAAGTCCACCATATTACAACCGAGAACCAATTTTAAAGACGGTTCTATTAAATGGTATGAGGACAAACCAAAACAGAAAAGCAACTAATCAAAGGCTGGGCGAATGGTTTTTGTTGGGTTCGATTCCCAACACGCTCACTAGGCAGAATAATCAACTGCCGAAAGTAATCAATCAAACATATTAAGAAAGGTAGGTAATCCCTATGAGAACAAAAACAATGACAACAAACGTCGGAACTATTAATCTTGCAGACATCGACATCACAGATGATAGCTTAGAGGTATTTATTCCTATTATTGCAGTATCGGAGAAACTGAAAGCCATCATTGAAGAAAATGTTAAGAAAGCAAAAGAAGAACTGCAGAAAGAATTTTTAGAGGGCAGAGGTAAAAAGTGGAGCAATGCCGGAATTATTATGAATTTCCAAAGTTTACATATCACAATTAAAAATAAAGCTTTTTATTATGAATTGTGTTTTGACTTTGAAGATGCAGAAGATAAATTGATTTTTACAGGTTTTAATCTTGAAGTGGATTTATCAGAGCATGAAACGGAGTTGAAGAAACTTATTGTTAAAGCAACGATTGATAAATTCTTTTAATCAGTTGAATTTGTATGGTGAGGGGTTCTTCGGAATCCCTACCCATTGGAAAATATTTGGAGGTGCTAATCATGGAAAAAAGAACATGGAGAAGAGGACAGAAACAGACCTATACAGACAGACCACTCACAGAGGAAGAAAGAGAGTTTGCAGCCGATTGGGAAAACTACAAGAAGTTATTTGAAATTATGAGATATTACAATCTGGATGAAGAGGAATGGTACGACATTCTAATTAGTGTCTGCTGAATAACCAAAAAAGTCTTATAAATCAAGCACTTCCGTTT
>Avalanche_p1__coassemble_771_pt1 | contig 30362 bp, 24 predicted proteins | sample Avalanche_p1__metabat2_low_PE_018 | metagenome-assembled genome bin Avalanche_p1 | reverse complement strand
AGGGCGGATTGGGGACTTTCACCCATTAGAAACGTGCGCCGCTAGGCGCACTACAGAAAAGGAGCTGCCCACCAATGCCTCAGTGCGGCAACCCCTTTCGCTCCCATCTCCTGCTTCCAAAACAACCCCTTCTTACTGCACTTAGTATAACAGGATTCTCTATTTTCAATTATAAAATCTTTGTGAAATTATAACAAAAATCATAAGTAAGCGCAACAGCGTCTCCCAAGCTACCCCTGCATCCGAAATTTTTGCAGCTCGATTTTCTTCCCGCCCTCCATGCGTGATTCCTCCGCCGCCAATGCCATATAGTGGCTTTCCAGCGAATCCCCAAGTCCGGTGAGCGTCGCTCCTCCTTCTGTGGCAGCCTCATACAGATCCTCCATCATCTGGTCGTCTCCGCCCCCATGACTTTTCTCATCCCCCTCTGCCGCAGTCATAATCTCGACCGCCTCCTGCCCAAACTGCTGCAAGATCAAACGGTCCTCCTCCATCGTTCCGTACAGCTCTCCGGCAGTTCCCATAATATGGATCGTCCGGTAATTCTTCTCGTGAAATCCACACATCGAAAATGAGATCGTCACGCCGTTTTCCATCCGGGCACAGACAACCTGATGATCGACCACATCATTGTCACACCGAAACACACAGCGTCCATAAGGTCCGTCATACAAAGCCTCGCGCAAACACGCCTCCCCCCGCGCACCGCGCACCTCCCTCTGCATCCAGTCCGTTCCGTTTTGCCCGCTTGCATTCACAGCATTGGTCAGATAAATTTTTTCGGCATCAAATGGACAGTCGGACTTTTTCGGACATCCCTGCATACAATGACCCGGCGCACCGCACGGCGCGTTCTTTTCCCGAAAATAGGTCAGCGCACCCATCGAGGAAATGGTCTGACATCTGCTCTCCGTCAGCCATACGAACAGATCCATATCATGACAGCATTTTGCGAGGATCATCGGACTGGTCTCCTTGCTGTTTCTCCATTTCCCTCTCACATAGCTGTGCGTATAATGCCAGTACCCGACATTTTCCGCCGCCTGAATGGATATTATTTCCCCGATCGCCCCACGCTCTAACAGCTCCTTGATTTTTCTGTAAAACGGCGCATACCGCAGCACATGACAGACTGTCACAAGCGCGCCGCAGCCGCATGCTGCCCGGTAGAGCCTCCTGCACTCATCCGCATAGGGGGAAACAGGCTTTTCCAGCAAAATATCATACCCCTGCCGCATTGCAAGCAGTGCATGCTCCACATGCTGTCTGTCCTGCGTGCAGATAAACGCAATATCCGCCATCCTTGGCACGGCAAACAACTGCTTGGCATCGGAAAAACACTGTTCCTCCGCCAATCCGTATTCCTCCCGGATACGCGCGCGCCGAAAATCATCCGGCTCCGCCACCCCGACAAGCTTCATTTTTTCCGGATATTTTTTGGTGTAAGGCGCATATGCAAGAAATCCCCTGCCGCCGGCGCCTGCAATTACAATCGAAATCGTCTTTTTCATGTTACCTCCATGCACACAAGCTTTTTGCATCTATGATTTTTTTATGGTACACTATAACTATTACTTGATACGATATTTTAACAAGGAGACTTATGATGAGAAATTTTTTTAAGCCTGCTTTTACAACTTCTATGTATAAAAAAATGTTTCTTCGCCATTTCCTACAGCTTTTTTTGATCTTTGTAACTCTGTTTCTGATCGGGGTCTGTACGTTTTCCTATCAGTCCCATCAGCATAAAAAAGAGCTTTTGCGGCAGTCGGCAGATTCCCTGTCCGATTTTTCCGAAGGACTGCTCCGTGAGTGCCAGACGATCGCATTTAATGTCGGACGGCTCGACCCGCTTCTTGCGCTCTCTGCCTCCGGCAATCCTTACCTTAATTTTTCACAGACCGACTCCACGATCTTTTTTAATGCACAGCATGATCTTATTTCACATAAGGCGCTCAACCGGCATATTTCTTCCATGAGCGTTTACCTGACGGAAAAAGAGTATATTATATCAGATCACGGAACGATCACACTGGAAAGCTTTTGCCAGAGTGTTTTTAACACGGACTCCGATACCTTCGCAGACTACCTAAGACCTCTGACCCCCGGCTATTACCTGTTCCTCCCGCAGGGCGCGATCGCAGAGACAAACACGCCGCTGCAGTCGGTCTACATTCTGCCGCTCATCAACAGCAACGGAAGCCGCTACGGAACCTTATTTTTATTTCTCGACGACACACAGATCTTAAAAGAGCTGGATGCCCTCGTCGGAGAAAATATCGAGTATTTTATCCTCGGAGAGAATCATTCCCCGCTTTTTCTTCCGCCGGAGGAAAAAGCCTCCCTCTCCGCTGCCACGCTTGCCCGGCTTACCTCCGATAACCGCTACCTTTCCGCTGCGGATACCCACAGCGGCTGGACGCACTATGTCGGCTATTCCAAAGACTTTCTGCAAAAACAGCTCTGGCTATGCCTGCTTTTATTTACTGTAATTTTTCTTGTGGGAGTCTGCCTGCAGATTCCGCTTGCAAATGCGATCTGCAAGAAAAATTATGCGCCGATCCGGGAGCTGTCGTCCATGATCACAGACACCGCGTCCGCAGCCGCGCATGAACCGGAATACGAAACCCTAAAAAGCACCGTCAGCGCCATTTTAGAAAATAAAGCATTGTTGGAGCAGCAGCTTTCGCTCTATAAGCCGGTTTTGATCAACAGCTTTTTGCTGGAGCTGCTAAGCTCAAACAACGGGGACGATGCACAGGTTCTGCGCGGGCTTTCCAGTCTTGGCGTGCGCATTCCGTTTTCCATCTGCTTTTGCGTTGCGCTCATCGCGCCGACACTGACGCATGGTTACTGGTATCAGCTTGCCAAAAGCCAGACAACAGAATCTGTCGTCTGCCTGTATTTATCCTGCCGCAAGCATGTGGGCGTTTTATTCTTTAACTGTGCCGACAAGCAGCAGGCGCTTTTGTCCCAAAAAGCTGTCAGTGACATTTTAGAACAGGAGGAGAGCGTCTGTTCCTATGGAATCGGAAGTATGTCGGAGGATTTAAAATATGCGCCGATTTCTTATTCACAGGCGATCTGCACCTTAGATTATTTCTCTCTGCAAACAGAAGAAAAGGCAATTTCCTTCGATGCACTGTTTGCTGCGCAGGTTCTCAACTTACCGACGCCCGAAACGTTAAAGTCACTGGATGCCAGCTTTTCCGCCTTTCGGTTTCAGACGGCAAAAGAAAATTTTTCGGAGTATTTCCGCCTGATCTCCAAATCAGGCTACGGCAAAAAGGAGCATTTGACATATGCACAAAAGCAGTTGCTCCTTGCCGCATCAAAGCTCCCGCAGGAATATCAGTCGGCGCTTGATACGGAGGCGCTGCGCGGTCTAAACACAGATGCCCGCGATGCGTTTGACACCTTATCAGAGCTTTGTGCGCAGACCTTAGATAAGCTCGCTGCTCTCTTTGAACAATCATCCGAGGAACAGTCAAAGCACGCCTCCCGCCGGATTTTAGAATGGCTGGACGAACACCTTTGCGATGAAAATCTGTCGCTTAGCTACTTTGCGGAAGCCTTCTCCCTTTCCGAGAGCCAGATGAGCCGGAAAATAAAGGCGCTGACCGGGGAAAATTTTCTTTCCTATGTCAATCAGAAACGCATCGAGCACGCATGCACGCTCTTAACGACGACCGACCTTCCGGTATTGCAGATCGCCAATAGCTGCGGCTATGAAAACGACATCACCTTCCGAAGAATCTTTAAGAAGTATATCGGCGTCACTCCCGGAGAATACCGCCGTCACCAGATGAACTGATCCTGATAGACCGGCGCATTTTCGTATTGATTGGTCTGTAGGATCATGCGGATATTGCGGTACGCACAATCTCTTAACGTCTCCTTTGGCAGCGTACCGCTCTCTGCTGCCCTGCGAATACTGTCGCAGTCAATCTCCGAACCCGGCATGATCAGGTCATTTCCTGCCGCAATACATCCGGCGGCACTGCAGGTGCCGTCCTCTGCGGACAGCGTCGTCGCCCAGTCTGTCATCACAATTCCCGCAAAATTCCATTCCCCGCGCAAAACCTCCGTACATAAATCGTAATTGTTCGCCGCATAAATACCGTTTATTTTATTGTAGGCTGTCATGACAGCCATCGGCTGGGCTTCTTTTACGGTGATCTCAAAGCCCTTGAGATAAATTTCCCGCAGAGCGCGCTCCGAGACAACGGAGTCTGCATTTAAGCGCTCCTCCTCCTGGTTGTTGCAGGCAAAATGCTTGATCGTCGTTCCGCATCCCGGAACCGACTGCACGCCTCTTGTGACTGCTGCCGCTATTCTTCCTGTCAGAAGCGGATCCTCTGAATAGTACTCAAAATTTCTTCCCCCCAGCGGGGTTCTGTGAATGTTCATCCCCGGCGCAAGCCAGAGAGAAATCTCAAACAGCTCCATTTCCCTCCCCACCATGCCTCCGAGCTCCTCCGCCAGCGCCGGATTCCAGCTCTGTGCAAGCAGCGTACCAACCGGCATTGCCGTACAGTACTGATAGTAGGTCATTCCTTCCGTAACCGCTTTCTTCGCAAAAAACTGCTGCTCCAATTCCCCGATCGCATCGCTCTCCACAAGCTCTCCGTCCTTTACCTGATAGCTTTGCCGCAGCCGTAAGCCCGCCGGACCGTCCGCGAGCACGACGCTCGCGAGCCGATATGGCTCGCCGCTTAAAACAGAGGTCGTCTCCGCCGCCGCACCCGGAACGCTTTTTCCTGCCGCACCGATCAGTCCCTGGCTCTGACCGTCGAGCGCGCCGACTGTCACGGCGATCATCTCCTCCTTTGTCAGACGCTTTACAAGCTCCTCCGCCTCTCTGGAAACTGCCCGAAATGCTTCAGAGACTGCCTGTTTTTTGGGAATATATGAAAAATGCGGCAGCATCACACATGGCAGTTTCTTTTCTTCCGCCTCCCTGCGCCAGCTTTCTTCTCTGCGCTTTTGTGCGGCTAAGTCAGGCAAAATTTCTTCGATCTGCGTCTGTTTCGCACAAATCGCCCGGCAGGAGCGGATCCTGATCTCCTCTGCCAAAACAGCCGTTCCGATCAGCCGTACATTGCAAAGCGCATTGCCAAGCCAGATCCCATAGCAGCCGCTTTCTAATATCCATGCCGCCTGTTCCTCCTCATAGGAGGAAAGCGACGCGATTGAAAATGAAAGCGTTATCACCTGTGCCTCTCCGGGCGCAAGCTCTTTTGTTTTCACAAACCCCGCCAGACGGCGGAACTCCTTTGCCAGACGCCCCTGCGGGCAGGAGACATATACCTGCACCACCTCTTTTCCCGCATACTGCTGCCCGCTATTTTTAACCTCTACCGTTACCGTTAGCTGCGGGTCTCCCTCCTCCCCTGAAAGCGCGATATTTAACGCTTTCACAGAAAAATCGGTATAGGACAGACCATAGCCGAAGGTATAACGGGCAGGTATATCAAATGTGTCAAAGTACCGATAGCCCACATAAATTCCCTCCCGGTACTCCACCTGCCTTTTATTTTCGCTTTTATTCGGAAATCGGGCAGTCGGATAATCCTCATAGCAATACGCCCATGTATCTGTCAGCTTGCCGGACGGTGTGACGTCTCCCGAAATAACGTCCGCCAACGCATTCCCGCCCTCCTGTCCCGCCTGCCCAAATTGCAGGATCGCCTTAATGCTCGGAATCTCCTCCGTAAATCCAAGATCGACGATCCCGCCTGTATTTAACACCAGAATGACTTTGGAATAACACTCCCCGATTCGTTTTAATAAGGAAAACTCCTCATCGGAGAGGAAGTAATCGCCGCGTGCTGACTTTCGGTCTGCTCCCTCCCCGGAAATACGCGACAGCACATAGACTGCCGCATCGGCGTCATCTCTCTCTGCCTCCTCACCGGGAATACTTCCCGCCGGTATCTCAAATGGCGTCGTGAAATATGCCAGATAAAACGGAAGCTTTTCCTCCTCCATCTTCCTTTGGATCGTTGCACTCCACGCCTCGCGCGCTGCCCTTTGGCATCTGTCGTACGCGCTTAGCCATTCCTCTGTTGTAATCTGATAGCCTGCCTGTGCAAGACCTCTGTATATATCAATACTCTCCCGCTCGTTCACATCCCCGGAGCCGATGCCGCCCTTTATCGTTTTCCCTGCGCCAGCTCCGTATAAAGCAAGCTTACTCCCCCTTTTTAGGGGGAGTAAGCAATCCTCATTTTTCAGAAGAACGAAGCCCTCGGCTGCCGCTCTCCTAACTAATCCTTTATGCTGTTTTTCGCGCTCTGTGATCTCATTGGAAGTCGTACCTGTAAAATTTCGCCAACGAAGCTTCATAGAGTCTCCTTCCTTTCACCTTAATCTGCGATATTTCTGTGCCATTTTCCATTTGTGAAATCAGGAATATCAACGACCGCGCCGCCCTTTGCGATCGACATTTCCGACAGCACCGTGATCGCCATCCAGCTTGCTGCGTCATAGACGTCAACCGGCATCGGTGCATCGGCACGCAGAGCCTCAAAAAACTTTTTAAACTCCAGCCAGTCCATACCGTCATGGCTTCCCTGCACGCCTTCTTTGATATACTGCTTCCAGACAGGATGATCGTATGCTTCCTCATATTCGGAGGCATTATTGATGCACTCCTTGCGCCAGTCATAATCGTGCGCTTTATGCTCCTTGGAATCCACAAATACGGAATCCGTTGCCTCCTCATACATCGCCTTTGTTCCTCTGACGGTAAAGCCGCGGCTGTAATATCTCGGCAGCGTGGTGTCCAGTGTAAGCACGATCGTTTCTCCGTTTGCACACTTGATCACCGTTGTCACAACGTCTCCCTGTGCAAAGGTCTTGTCCTTCAAAAATGCGTCATCCGCTTTCTTTTCTTTAATATACGCCTGCAGACCGGACGCCTTTGATGCCATTGAGGTCAGCGTCATCATGCGGTTGCCGTGATTGATCTTTAAGATTTTTGCAATCGGTCCTAATTCGTGCGTCGGATAATTGTCGCAGTTGTGGCTTAAGTAATTTCTCAGACGGTAATGTCTGTTTTCACGTCCGTCCGCAATTTCGTCGCGCAGATCATGATGATAGCCGCCGCTGCAGTGTACAACCTCTCCGAAAAATCCATTCTGTGCCATATGAAGCGCCATCATCTCACGCCGTCCAAAGCAGCAATTCTCCAAAAACATAAACGGCATGCCTGTCTCCTCATATGCTTTGACAAGCTCATGGCACTGCTCCAGCGTATAAGCGCCGCCTACCTCCATTGCCACCGCCTTTCCCGCACGCATGGCTGCAATCGCGATTTCCGAATGATATTCCCATGCTGTGGCGATAATGACTACCGTGACCTCATTGTTTGAGAGAAGCTGTCTGTAATCGGTATAAATCTCTGGCTCCTTTTGTCCGGCTTCTGCGACAAGCTTTGCTCCCTCTTTTGCCCTGTCCTCATAAACGTCACAGACAGCAACAACCTCCTCGCCCTGTGCCAATACCACATCCTTTAATAGCCAGGTTCCTCTGCACCCTAATCCCACATATCCAATTTTAATCGTCTCCATTGTAAGTTATCTCCTTTGCTGTTATATTTCTGACTGAAGTTTTTTTAATAACACACGTCCAAACCAAAAACCAAACGCCAGTGCAAGCAATCCCTGCAAGAGCAGGATCTGCTGTGTCGGCGTAAATGGAAAGCTTCCAAAATACCAGGTTTTTTTCAAAAGCTTTAAGAGCAGCGCGCTAAGACCCTGCCCGCTGAGAGACCCCATATTTACCACCATAAAATACCATGACAGATAAGCAGTCTTGTTTTCCTCCGGCGTAAAAATATATGCCATATTGTTAAAGTATAGGGTTCCGCCTGCCAGCATCCCCTGATAGACGAGCAGTGTGACCGGAAGTAGAAAAAGATAATTGCTTCTGTCGATCAGCATATGCAAAAACGGATAGAGCGCAAACAACAGAAATACCCTCTGAAACGCTCCAAACCACGAAGCCTTTTTCAAAAGCTTATACCAAAAAGGCATCGTTATCATCGTTACCGCAATATTCATCGCCTGCAGCAGACTGATGAAGGAGTACGGAACCTCTACATGATCAAGCAGATAGGTGTTTGAGGAATACAGCGTCATGGTGGAAATCATCATCCATGCAAACACCGGAATCATTGTCAGGCAAAACTTTGTATTTTGAAACGGAAGGACCAAAAGCTCTCGCCCCCTGCAGCTACTCACGGGATATGTGATCTCTTTTGGCAAAAGCAAAAGTAAAAGCTCCGCCAATGCGATGGCGTATGCCGCCAGACGAATCCATTTCATCCAGTAGAGCTCATTTTGCGTGCTCTTTGCCATATCTGCCAAAAAGCTTGCCGTCATTGCCGCCACCGCCGTGAAAATACTGTTGATGACGCCGGAGACCGCATAAAAGCGTCCCCGGAGCTCCTCCGGCAGGAAATGGATATGCCATGCGGGAAATCCGCTTGCCACAAGAATATTGACCGCATTTCCCACCGTAAGGCAAACCGCCGTAAGCGCTACCAGATACTTGGTTTCCCCAAGCTGCGGCAAACATGTGATCGCCGCAATGACGAGCGTGTGATAAATAAACCTTGTAATTCCAAGAATCGCCTTGCGCCTGCAAAACCTCTCCAAAAGGAGCGGCGAAAGCGGATAGAGGATACCCGCAAGAAAGGGGATACTCGTGGTGATCCCGACCTCTGCCTCATCCATACCGGCGCTCATCAAAAGTCCCGTCAAAAATACGCCTGTCGTTAGCGCCGTATAGATCGCCTTTAAGCATTCCGCGCCAAGGATGCAGCATCTCGCTCTCCCGTCCTCCGTGCGAAAAGAAAATATTTCGTTCATTTTGCCGCACCTCTGGCTCTACTCTTTGACCGCGCCAATCATCATACCCTTAATAAAATATTTCTGCAAAAACGGGTAGACGCATAAAATCGGCAGGAGTGCGACAACGATCACGACATACTTAAGCTGCAGACTTATCATGCTCTGTGCGGCAGAGCCGATCTGATTGCCCATACTCTCGTTATTGATCAGTATCTTCATCAAATATACCTGTAACGGCTGTAGGTCCTTTCTGCCCGGCAGATAGATCATGGATGTGAAATATCCGTTCCACTGCTGTACGGCATAATAGATAACGAGCACGGCCACAATCGGCTTTGACAGCGGAATAAATATTTTCCGCAAAACCGTAAATTCATTCGCACCGTCTATTTTTGCGGACTCATACAAACTCTCCGGTATCGTTGATAAAAACGTCCTTGCCACAATGATATAGTAAGGAGCAGCGCCGACCGGAAGTATGATCGCCCATCTCGTGTTATACAGACCAAGCTTGTTGATCAATATGTACATCGGTACCAGCGAGCCTGCCAGAAACATCGAGATCGAAAAGAAAAACGATAATTGTTTTCTTAAGAAAAACTGTTTTCTCGAAAGCGGATACGCTGCCATCAGCGTAAGTATGGTGCTGAACGCCGTTCCCACGACTGTGTACCAGATCGTATTATAATAAGAACGCCAGATCTCCGGATTTTTAAACACCATTTCATAGGCGGTCAGATCAAACCCCTTCGGCAGCAGCGTCACCGTATTGGAGATCACCGCCTGCGGATCGCTGACCGACATACTGAACACATAGATCAGCGGATACGCCGCAATACATGCCGCAAGAAAGCAGAACGTATAATTGGTCGCCGTATAGATCCTATCGCCCAGCGTCATTTTTTGTCTTTTTTTCTTCCATTGTGTTTTTTCTTTTACCACAGCGAAACCTCCGATACTTTTTTGCTCATCCGATTGGCAATGATGACAAGGATCAGGTTGATCGCAGAGTTAAATAGTCCTACTGCAGATGCAAAGCTGTAATTTCCTTCCACAAGACCGGTCCGGTAGGTGTAGGAAGAAATGACATCCGCAGCCTCAAGCGTAACCGGATTATACAGTAAAATAATTTTTTCATAGCCAATGCTCATCAGCGTACCGATCTGCAGAATAAATGTGACAACGATCGTCGGCATGATGCACGGCAGTGAAATATGACGCACTCTCTGAAATCTCGTCGCACCGTCAATCTTGGCTGCCTCATACAATTCAGGACTGACGCCTGTGAGCGCCGCCAGATAAATGATCGCCGACCAGCCAAAGCCCTGCCAGATACCGCTGGCGATAAAGACTGTCTTAAACCACTTCGGTTCCATTAAAAAGTTGATCGGATCTCCTCCGAAAAACTCAATGATCGTATTGACGATCCCATTGCTCGGAGAGAGGAAGGTCACAATCATACCGCAGATGATCACCGTGGAAATAAAATATGGGATATAGCTTACCGCCTGCACAATGCGCTTATATGCCCCCGCTTTTAAGTCGTTTGTCATCAGGGCAAAAATAATCGGTATCGGAAATCCCCATAAAATACTGTACACACTGATCAATACCGTATTTTTCAGCACCCGGAAGAAATAGGGGGAGTTGAAAAACTGGATAAAGTAGGTAAATCCCGCCCAATCACTGTCCATGATTCCTTTTGCCGGTGAATAATCCTTAAATGCAATGATATTTCCGTACATCGGGTAGTAGAAAAATATAAGATAATGAATCACCACAGGCAGGATGATCAAAAGCAGTGCCTTATCACGCTTGATATTCTTTTTTAAATTCTCCCATTTTTTCTTCATAAACGCACAAACACTCCTTCTTATTTTGCTAATCTGTCATATTGTGCCTGTTTGACCTCTAAAATCTTATCTAAGCCAAGCTCTTTTACATAAGAAACGTAATTATCCCATTCCTTCTCAATATCTGCTGTACCCACCGTAAATTTACCGGTCATCTCCCAGACATAGGTCGACAAGTCGCCCATTAAGCCGGAGATTTCCTTGCTCTCCTCCTCAGTAGCCGGAGGCAGGATCAGCGACGATTTCGCATAAGGTCTTGTCCTGTCTGAAACATCCACAAATTTGCCTCTTAATTCTTCCGGATACTCAAAGAGCATTGCTTCGCCGCGCTCCTTTGACATGATATACGGAAGTCCTATCTGACATCCATAAGCATTCAATACCTCGGTAGCCTCCAGTCCGTCAGGATTTTGCGTCACATACTCGGTAAATCTGACCGTACCGTCCGCCTCGCGTGTATAGGTCTCACCCTCAACGCCAAGATTCATCAGCGCCGTACCCTCCGGGCTCATCAGATAGTCGATCAATGCGACCACAACCTCAGGATGCTCGCAGCTCTCTGTGATCACATAGCCGTTGACCGTCACATCGCCGAGAATCTCCGTCATCTGCGCATACGGACCTTTTGGCGGAATGAGCGGCACAAGCTCTGCATCCTCCACCCCGTTTGCTCTTAACGCATCCTCCAGCGCCGGAATCTTTGCTGGATAAGCAAGGAAAGCTCCGACCTCGTTTCTTGCTACCTTCTCATACAGCTTCGTTTCATCGCCCATCGTCAAAAACTCAGGATCCAAAAGACCGTCCTCATAGAACGCATTCAGCCATGTATAAAACTCTTTTGCACGGTCGCTGATAAACTCATACTGCATCTTGCCGTTTTCATCGGGATACCAGCCATCGGAATAAAACAGGTGAAGATCCCATGCATGTGCAAAAAATGTTGTATACCAAGCGTGACCGCCTACCGAAAACGGTATCTCATTGCCTTTATTGCCGTCTCCATCGGCATCCTCATCGCGGAACGCCTCCAATACCGTCATCCACTCATCAATCGTCTCCGGCTCTTTTAATCCCAGACGATCCAGCCAGTCCTTTCGGACAACAAATGAATACGGCATAAAATATGCGTTTTCGCTGACTGTATTTAAGGAATAAATATGTCCGTCCGCAGAAGTCAGCGCTTTCACATGCGGAAATTGTTCGTACATCGCCTGAATATTTTCGCCGAACTTTTCAATATAGTTTTCCAGCGGAACGATTCTTCCGTCACTTCCAAGCTCTCCTAAATTAACGCCGTTTGGAAGCAGCATCACATCCGGCAGCTCGCCGCCGGCGCTCACACGCAGCTTCATCACTTCCACATACTGCGCCGGAGCTGTCACGTCCCAGTTGATCTTGATATTGGTGCGCTTTTCAATTTCTTTCCATAACGGAAGGTTGTTTGCGAGAGAAGCCGTCGTTCCGTCCTCTGTCGCGATCGTGATTTCCACCTGTTCCTTTAACGGAAATGTAATGTCCTCCATATTATTGATTTCCTCGGTGGACATCACCTTTGCCTCCTCCTGTGCGGTATCCTTACCGCAGCCGCTCAGCGTGCCCGCCGCCATAACCATCGCCAACAGGCAGGCTGTCATTCGCGTCCCTTTTCCTCTGTTTTTCATAAAATACCTCCTCATCTTTTCATGATTTTTATTTGCGATTAGGCATTTCAAATATATCATCCCGCATTTTAATAAACAACATGTTATTTTTGCACAACACACATTTCTTGCACACCGTAGATTCAACGCTTTCTCCATATATTTCAACAAAATTTATGTGCAAATGACGAATGCCTTAGCATATAACGCCAAGCGCTGGGACTGCTAACAACGAGTGACACGCTTCGCGAGACACTCTTATGTCAACAACGAGTGACACGCTTCACGAGACACTCTTATGTCAACAACGAGCGACACGCTTCGCGAGACACTCTTATGTCAACAACGAGCGACACGCTTCGCGAGCCGCTCTTATGTTAAAAAAGCAGCCATACAAAAATTGTATGACTGCTTTTTGACGATCAATGTCATTTGTAAAGAGGAAATACTATATTTTCACGTTGATTTGCTGTATAATAGAGACGAAAAACAGTTAGGAGGTATTTTCATATGATTTCTACCAAAGGCCGTTATGCCCTTCGTGTAATGTTAGACCTTGCGGCACAGGATCCGTATACCTATATTCCACTTCAGGAGATTGCCGCCAGACAGGGCATTTCAAAAAAATATCTGGAAGCGATTGTAAAAACACTTGTTTCCAACCATCTGCTTGACAGCAGCAGCGGAAAAGGCGGCGGCTACCGTCTGACCCGTTCTCCCGCCGAATATACCGTTGGCGAGATCTTAGAATTGATGGAGGTTCGCCTTGCGGCGGTTGCCTGCCTTTCCAAGGATGCCACCCCCTGTGACCGGGCAGACTTTTGTCAGACGCTTCCGCTCTGGCGGGAATTTAATGAGCTGACCCATAACTTTTTCTACGGAAAAACATTGGCAGACTTACAAAAAACCACTTCAAATCCTCCCGCTGATTCTTAACAACGCACAGTGCGTTCCCCCGGAGGGGGGCGCACACTCCCGCGTTGTGATAAACTCTAAAGGAAGCACACCCTTGCCGCGCCGCGCATGATCGCGAAGCAATACTTCCTCACACAAAGGGTATTTCTCCCCGTCTCATGACTTCACTGACCTATTCCATTCAGTACTGATATTTTTTCCTATACTTTACAAACATCAGGATTGACAGGCAAATTGCCGCAAATTCTGCAGCCGGTGTAGCAAGCCATACTCCCGTTACGCCCCAGACTGCGGGGAGTATCAGCATCGCAATTACCATGAATACAAAGGAACGCGAAAAAGCAAGGATCGCAGAAATCAATCCATTGGACAGTGCCGTAAACATTCCGCTGGCAAACACATTAAAACCGATGAACATCAGTGCCATTGAGCAGATACGGTTTCCGGCAACGGCTAAGTCATAAACCGGATTGTCAGGGCGGGCAAATACGGATACCAAAGGCTCTGTCGCTGCCAACGAAACAACCAGTGTCACCGCCGCGATCACTCCGATAATCTTTAAACTCATCCGAATCAATTTCTTTAGCTTTTCATGGTTTTGTTCACCATAATAGAAACTGATCATCGGTGCAACCCCATAGGAATAACCGGTATACAAGGAGGTGGCAAACATCAGCACATACATGATGATGGTAATTGCCGCCACGCCGTTTTCCCCGACATACTTAAGCATTGTCCAGTTAAACATCATTGTGACAATCCCCGTCACCAACGCTGTCGCCATCTCCGAACTGCCGTTTGCCGCGGCCTGTATCAGCGCTTTCCTGCGGCATACAGGCTTTACAAAATGAAGCAGACTCCTTCTATTGGAAAACAATACAAAACCGACAACAGCCGTTACGGAATATCCCAATCCTGTGGCGATCGCGGCTCCCGCAATTCCCATGTCGAACACGGCAATCAAAACATAGTCAAGCACCATATTCAAAATACCGCCCGCAATCGAACAGATCATAGAAAGCGTAGATTTTCCGGTTGCGATCATATAGAGGGTAAAATTATTCATCAGAAGAATCGGAATCACAAAAATCAAATAACGGCTCAAATAAGCATGACAAAGATTGAATACGGCAGGCGATAAATTCATACCTTTAAAAATATGATCCATAACCGCGTATCCAAGTGCGGACATCAGCAGTCCGACTATCACATTCACAATGATCACACATGTGAAATCTTCATTGGCTTCCCGTGTTTTTTGCTCCCCTACCTTTCGCATAATGACAGCACTTCCGCCCGTGGCAAGCATCGTAGAGATCGCCGTGACCAATGAAATAATGGGAGCTGTCAGATTGACCGCAGACAGCGCATCTGTTCCGATAAGATTTGAAACAAACAGACCGTCAACCATTGTGTAAAAAGACATAAACACCGTCATAATAATAGTTGGAACAGCAAATTTCAAAACATTACGAAACGTAACAGGCTGGCTGTATGGATTTTCTTTTTGCATAAATTAACATCCTCCTTGTTTTTCTCTTGCATATTTCATATAATAGACCGTACAGTAACTGTACGGTCAAGAGGATTTTTAAAAATATTAAAAGAAAAAAATACATTATTTACGATTGGTCAGTTTGCCGCACTCCATGAAATAAATAAAAAAACGCTCATGTGGTACGATGAAATCGGCTTACTCAAACCTGCGTATATCAAAGAAAACGGCTACCGCTATTACAATTATCAGCAAAGTGCAGCGTTGGAAACTATCCTGATGCTGCGGGAGCTGAATGTGTCTCTCGATGAAATCAAGAACTTTATGAGCCATCGAACCATCGATACTATGGAATTACTTTTAGAAGAAAAGATTGGTGAGCTGAATCAGACGATTTCTCATTTGAAATCGATACGAAAAATACTATCTAATCATAAACAGGATATGGAAACACTGCGCTCGTTGGATTTATTCTCCATCAGCCTTGTAGAAAAACAGAGCCGCTATTTCGTAACCGTCGATGTATCCTCCGATCCGCCCTTGGATGGGACGATCGAACAGGTTATTGCAGAAACAAAAAAATATCAGCTTCGCCGTCTGCACGACGCTTCCTACGGAGCAATGATTTCGGTCGAAAATCTTTATCAAGGAAAATTTAATGAATATGCAGCTTTATATATTGAAATGCCCTACGCGATTTCCAAGAAAGGGCTTCATTTACAGCCCGCAGGAACATATTTGCGCGCATTTTGTAAAGGCAGTTGGGACAAGCTTCCAAACAAATATGAGGAAATCCTTGCGTATGCCAAAGAGCATGCACTGTCCCTGCATGGTTTTTCTTATGAAGTGGGTATCAATGAACTTGTGATCGACAACATGGACGATTATATTACGCAAATTGAAATACCTGTGAAAGCATAAACGGTATGAGTGACACGATTTGTTAAGACAATTCAAACGCCGTTGCTTCTTATGAAACTGGCATAGCCTTTCGGCTATGCCGCCCCTGCGGGGATGAAATCACTTTTTATGAGGGTACTCTCTCGCCGCTCTCATCTTTTGTTTTGTGCGGCCCCAGCATCCCTAATTTAAAATGCTTTCTGCAAAGCGGCATATACTGATCGTTTGCGCCAAGCATCACCTGCGGACCTGAACGCACAACGCCGTTTTCATTATATCTCGTATTACAGGTCGCTTTACGTCCGCACCAGCACATCGTTTTTAACTCCTGGATCACATCTGCAATTGCGATGAGCCGTTCACTTCCGGGAAACAGCTTGTTCTGAAAATCTGCCCGCAAGCCGTAACAGACTACCGGCACGTCCATAAAATCCACTATATCGGAAAGATAATCAATCTGCTCCGGCGTTGCAAACTGCACCTCGTCCACAATGATACAATCATATTTGCGTATTTCTTCCTCCGGCATCTCATGCAGCGTTTCCATCGAAATACACGGATGCTCTAATCCGATTCTGGAATGCACCACCCCGACACCGTCTCTGGTGTCCACCTGTGATTTGCACAAAAGCGCCTTTTGTCCCACTTCCTCATAATTAAAGTGCGTCATCAGGGCATTTGCCGTCTTGGAGCTGCCCATCACCCCATAATAAAAATATAATTTTGCCATGTCATTTTCCTTTATACTGTCTCTATCAAAATGAAACCGTTTTGCTCCTGCGATCCCCCGGAGGGTTTGATGAATCGGAAACATAGTTTCCGATTCATCAAAAAAGGTGCAGCCATCACTGGCTACACCTTACTATTGAAGAAAATAGCTAAGGAGCGGACGCCTGTTTTGTCCCCAACTTTCATTTCATAAAGTCTGTGTTCTTTGCAGACTAATTATACATGATCCGTCAAATTTGTCAAGCTTGTTGCCACGTTGTCAGAAATTATGATCTAACATCATTGACACCCCACGGAGTATCCATTAAACTCTATCTTATAGTTAGAGTTTTGGAGGGTTTTTATGAGGGGATCCCTGTTTTCTATCGGTGAAATGGCAAAGTTTAACCGCGTCAGTATTCCAACGCTGCGTCTTTATGATAAAATGAATCTTTTAAAACCTGCCTTTGTAGATCAGGAAACAGGCTATCGCTATTACTCCCTCCACCAGAATGCGCGGTTGGATATGATCGCTTATATGAAAGAACTTGGGATGAGCATAGCAGAAATCCGAAAGGTGCTTGAAAAAGAGGACCTGACACAAGTAGAAATGATCCTTTCTCAGAAGAATGAACAAATACACCGTCAGATTCGTGATTTAAAGGAACAGCACGATGCTGTGGAACGAGCCATTGCCAGTATAGAACGCTATCGCAAATCTCCTTTGACAGGAACGCTGTCGTTAGAATATATTGACCGGCGCTATATTTGGGGGATTCCCTGTAAAAGCAATTTTTATCAACAAGGCATTGACAGCTACGAGCAGGAGCTTGCCGCACTCCGCCGACAGCTGGCAGAACAAAATCTCCTGCAGATTCATTCCTACAATACGGGAACTTCCATTCGCCGGGAGGATTTTGTGCAGGGAAACCTCATGCCCGATCAAATGTTTATCTTCACCAATGCCAAAAATGCGCAAGGACTTCAAACATCCGTGCTTGACAGCGGCATGTATGCCTGCATTTATCTGGATGGGTTTGATAATGAACCGGACAGCGCGGGACGTCTGCTCCGTTTCTGCCGAGAAAATAACTACATGATCACCGGAGACTATCTCTGTGAAGTCCTGACCGAATTTAACGTATTCAGCGACCAACAGCGCAGTATGTTCCTGCGCTTACAAGTGCCTGTAAGTTTTTAAAATCCGCTTGACTCTCATCTTATTGCAGAGTTTATAATGAGAGCAACAACGTACAAGGAGGTCACTTTTATGGAAAAAATCAAAGTAGTACAGTATGGGTGCGGTAAGATGTCTAAGTATATCCTTCGGTATCTGTACGAGCATGGCGCACAGATCGTAGGAGCTATTGATGTGAATCCCGCTGTTGTGGGACAGGACGTCGGTGATTTCGCAGAACTTGGCGTAAAAACCGGTATTATTATTTCAAATGATGCCGATAAGGTACTTAATGAATGTGACGCAGATGTCGCGATTGTAACCCTGTTCAGCTTTATTGCCGATATTTATTCACATGTGGAGAAATGTGTAACCCGCGGTATCAATGTTATCACCACCTGTGAGGAAGCCATTTATCCATGGACGACTGCAGCAGCGCAGATTAATAAGCTCGACGCGCTTGCAAAAGAAAACGGCTGCACAATTACAGGCTCCGGCATGCAGGATACGTTCTGGATCAATATGGTCGGCATGGTAGCCGGAAGCTGCCACCGCATTGAGAAAATCAAAGGCGCTTATAGCTACAATGTGGATGAGTATGGTCTTGCACTTGCAAAAGCGCACGGCTGTGACCTGACACCGGAGGAATTTGAAACCCAGATTGCCCATCCTGAGGTATTTGAGCCCTCCTACGCATGGAATGCCAGCGAAGGTATCTGCCGCAAGCTTGGACTGACTATTAAGAGCATCACGCAAAAGCATGTACCTTGTATCATTGACCATGATCTACATTCAGAAACGTTAGGAAAGACAATCTCTGCCGGCAGATGCATCGGTATGTCCGCAGTAGTTACCATTGAAACAATGCAGGGTATTACGATTGAGGAAGAAACGATTGGAAAAGTGTACGGACCGGACGACGGCGATATGTGCGACTGGTGGATCACCGGCGAGCCTGACACAGAGTTCCATGTAGTAAAGCCCGCTACCGTTGAGCATACCTGTGCTACGGTTATCAACCGCATTCCAAGCTTACTAAATGCTCCGGCAGGCTATGTTACCTGTGACCAGTTAGATGAGATCTCTTATCTGACTTATCCTATGGAATATCATGTATAATCGGGTATAAATCTACCGTGACCTGTTCAGAACAAACCACCGGCTTAGCCGGTGGTTTGTTCTGTCCTTGGAAGATACTGTTACCTGCTCACCCGTAAACGGGTCTATGTACTCTTTTAGTATCATTTGATCATATTCTCAATTTTCTTTTCATTGATTCTGAATATACTCCTGTATCTTTTTGGGATTCTTTCCTGCTATATCCACATAATATCCTCTACACCAAAAATAGCATAACATTAGAGTTTTGTTACTATAAGCTAAAGCAACCACGGACACACCTGCATAACAGGTGGGTTACTTTCGGGTCATTTCTCATCCACAAGTACCTTCCAAGCATTAATTTTACTGGATTTTTAAGGAATTCTTCAAAGAGTGCCGTGTGTGTAATTTTTACGCCCCTTTCAAGCGAAGTCCTCTTACGGTCACCACTGATTTTGTCTTAACCTTTGCGTCAAGTATTATAGACTATCCGCAAAATTTTTTATCCGCAGACATTCTTCATGCAAATAAATTCTGCCCCACCAGACGGTAAACAAATTCATTTGCCGGCTCATTTTTTATCTTCTCCGGCACATCCAGCTGAACGATTTTTCCCTCATCCATGACTAAAACCCTGCTGCCAAGCTTCATCGCCTCTCTGATGTCATGGGTAATAAAAACGATCGTCATTCCCATTCTGCGGTGCAACTTTAAAATTTCATCCTGCATGGACTGCTTTGTGATCTCATCCAGCGCGCCGAAAGGCTCATCCATCAGCATGATCTTCGCATCAGCGGCAAGAGCACGGGCAATCCCGACTCTCTGCTGCTGTCCTCCCGACAGCTCTGAAGGATAGCGGGACAGCATGGCTGCATCCAGCCCCACCATTTCAATCAGTCTGCACGCCAGCTCGTGGTTTGCCTTTTTATCTTTTTTTCCACTGATCACCGGCACATAAGTAATATTCTTTTCTACGGTCATGTGCGGAAAGAGCCCTTTATTTTGAATCACATAACCGATCCTTCTGCGCAGCGCAATGATGTCCTCCCCGCTGATGTCCTTACCCTCCACGAAAACAGTTCCTTTATCCGGACAGCTAAGACCGTTGATCGTCTTTAACATGGTCGTCTTTCCACAGCCGGAACGACCGATCACAGTCAAAACCTCTCCCTCCTCAATGGAAAGCGAAAAATCGTTGAGGACAGTCTGCGCTCCAAAGCTTTTTGTCACATGATCCAGTCTGATCATCTCCATGGCGTTACTCCTCAATCAGACCTTTTTGGATCAGGAAATCTCTTGCGACATCCGCTTCATCTTTTCCGTCTACTTCTACCTGATAATTAAGCTCTGCCATTTCCTGATCTGATAATACACCATCCATGAGCATAAGCGTTTCCTCTAACCCCGGATATTTTTCCAAAGCGTCTTCCCGAACGACCGTGGAGCAGTAATAATTTACCTGATACCCCTTATCATCCTCCAACGCAACCACATCATCGCGGGAAATCTGCGCATCCGTGGTATATCCATTCGTTACGTCAATATCTCCTTTTCCCATCGCTTCATATTTTAAACCGATGTCGATATCCTTGATCGCCTTAAATTCCATGCCATAGGCTTCGCTCACGCCGCTAAGTCCGTCTGCACGCTCAATGTAATCAGGATTGCCTCCAAACACCAGCTCTCCCGAAACCTTTGCGAGATCCGAGCAGGTCTTAAGCTGATACTGATCTGCGATTTCTTTTCTGACTGCAAGCGTATAGGTATTATTAAAGCCATAAAGCCCTACCCATGTCATGCCAAACTTCTCGCTGTACTCCTGCTGCAATTTTGCAAGCATTTCCTCATCGGCTACTTCTCCCGCCTGATGTCCAAGAACCATCACCCAGCCGCTGGAAGTATATTCCGGATACAGATCAAATTCTCCTTTTTCCATCGCCGGATGGATATTGCTTGTTCCGCCGCCGATCCCCTTTGTCACTTCCACCTTGTAATCTGTCTTATCCTCGATCAGCTGCTTTAATATCTCACCGAGAATATACTGCTCCGTCATCGGCTTCGTCGCAATTTTAATCGGCTCGCTCACAGCCTCCGTTTTTGGCTCCTCGGTACTGCTTACCGAAGTCTCCGGCGCTTTTTCGCTCCCACATCCACTCATAGTCATTGCAGCCATCGTCGCTGCCAATAATAACGCTGTAACTTTGTTAAATCTTCTCATTTTACATTTTTCTCCTTTTCTTAATGTATCTCTCTATCTGTCCGAGTATCAGGTCGCTGATCAAGGCAATCAGTGCGATCAGCAGACTGCCGCCAAAGGTCATCGCTGTGTCATACATCGTAATTCCGCGGTAAATGGCAACTCCTAAGCCACCTGCTCCGATAAATGATGCGATCGCTGCTACGGAAATCGTCATAACCACCATATTGCGGACACCTGCAATGATCACGCCCAATGCCAAAGGCAGCTTTATTTTTGTCATCATCTGAAGCTTCGTGCTTCCCATACCCTCTGCCGCGCTGATGACTTCTGCGCTTACGCCCTTCATTCCTGCATATGTATTTCTCACCATAGGCATAATACCGTAAATAGTCAACGCTGTAACTGCCGTTGTATTGCCTATCCCAAGCAAAGGAATCAGCATTCCCAAAAGCGAAATCGCAGGGATGGTATAAAATATATTGGCGATGCCCAGTACCGGAGCTGCCGCCCATTCATGCTCAGAAATCCAGATGCCCAAAAGCAATCCTATCACGCCTGCCAGACAGATCGCAAGGAAGGATAGACCGATATGTTCCAGTATCAGCTGGATAAACCAATCCTTCCGCTCTCCATAGAGAAAAAAGACTTCTTTAAAAAACTCCAAATTTCTTCCTCCTCATTTTTAGTCTACGACCTCCTATTCTATTACTTATGTCCTTTTTTGTCAATTTCTGTTGTATTTTGACATCACATACATATACGTCCTTACACTAACGCCCCCATTTGCGGCACACAGGAAAAATTCACATACGTCCGGTTTATAGGACAAGCATCCACGGCTTTCCCCTTACAATCCCCCGAAGCACTTTTTTCTGTAAACGTGAGATTTCCTACATCTATCATGCAACACAAAAAAGCCCTGCCGCGATATGCAAAAGCATACCACAGACAAAGCCCCGTTTCCCATAAAACCTTTCAAATTTTTTCGCTTGGAATATTCCCTAAAAAATATCTCATTTGCTTTTTGCAATTCCTAAAAATGCTTTGCATATGCCCCGATCGACCGGCTGCAGCCACTGCCGGATACCGCACCAATCCTGATACTCTCCGACTCCTGCAGCAGCGTTTTCTTTTCCTGTAAAACAGAAGCTTTAAGCATCTTCTTTCCTGCGACCGCCACAACTGCTTACCCTGTATTTTCTGACAACACTCTTATACTAAGAACACACACACCAAGCCTTATTAACACTGATCCCCCAGACATCCATTTTCTTTCTTCTCAAATCCAGACACAAAGCTTTCTTCCTTATTTCTTATAGCGCTCCCGCAAAAGCTTAATAATGCGATACTCATAGTATGATGCCGTCACAACCATCAGCACGAGCACCGCCACCGTATAAAACGCCGGAAGCTCCTTCCCCATCGCGTCACAGATGCTTGTGACCAAAAGTCCGCCTACAAAAATCAGCTTTGCAACACACACCATTCGTATCGTATACATGCGCACCCGCTTCGTACACACCTCTTTGGTCAGACCATTGACGCGCTCAGGGTAAATTCCAAGCATGGTAAATCCCGCATATACAAGAATCATTACGATCAGATTCAAAAGAACCTTCGTGACCGACACATGATAAGCAAAACCATAATAAACCTGCAGTCCCAGATAAACAATCGCTGCAACAAGACCGACTGCCTCCGCCAGCATTTCCCGCCATGTCATTTCACTCTTTTTCATCCGCGAATCACCTCCCATGCTCCTGTCAGCCGCTCCAGTTTCCACGCGGCATTGGCGGGACTTGTGGATGGCAGCTTAAAAACCTCCGGCTGTCCTTCCCTTTTGCAATATTTCAAAAAAAGCTGGTATGCCTTATCTCCATTCGCGTAAATTGCACGAATCTTCGCACGCGACAAAATCACCTGCATATCATTCGCCTCCACATTCCGAATTGAGCTGTCTGATGAACCAATGATGTCGCAGGAGGCGATCACATCCCATACTGCCACATGATTGCGCAGCAAAAATGCCCGCTTCTCCTCTATCGTTTGCGGAATGTCCTCCCCAAACACCCCGGCTGTCACCTTCCAGAAGCGGTTCTGCGGATGCCCGTAATAAAACTGATGCTCTCTCGATTTCACGGACGGAAAAGAACCAAGCACCAAAACCTCTGATCTATCATCAAATACCGGTGCAAAGGTGTGCACCACATGCGTATATTCCATACTTCTTTCTCCCGTTTCATTTTTTGTTCCTGTAACGTTTAGGATACTATATTTTCCTTAATTTCGAAAGTATTATTTCTGTACCTTTGATGGAATAACAAAAAAATTTCACATCTTTTCTTGCAAACAGACTGCCTTATGCTATAATGAGTTCAATTAGCTCAAACAAACATCTCTGCACTTATGAAAGGAGCGGCTTATCATGAAAAATCTCACTATTCCGGACGGGTATCACTCTGCGCTGAACCTGCACGACACCCAGATCGCGATCAAAACCCTCAAAGACTTTTTTCAAGGACTGCTCGCGCTTCGCCTGCACTTATCGCGCGTATCTGCACCGCTTTTTGTCGACCCTTCCTCCGGATTAAACGATAATCTAAACGGCATCGAGCGTCCGGTCACCTTCGATATTAGGGAACAAAACGGCAGGGAGGCTGAGGTTGTACAGTCGCTTGCCAAATGGAAACGCTATGCGCTCGATAAATACGGTTTTTCCTGCGGCGAGGGACTCTATACGGATATGAACGCCATCCGGCGTGACGAGGTGACGGACAATATCCACTCCATCTTTGTAGATCAATGGGACTGGGAAAAAATCATGCGAAAAGAGGAGCGCACACTTGATTTCTTAAAGGAAACGGTTGACACAGTCTATCAGTGTCTGCGCAAGACGGAAAAATATATGTCTATCCAGTATGATTATATTGAAGAAATTCTGCCGCGTGATATTTTCTTTATCACAACGGAGGAGCTGGCAGAAATGTTTCCCGAAAGCACGCCAAAGGAGCGGGAATATAGCATCACGCGTGAAAAGGGAGCGGTATGCCTGATGCAGATCGGTGATAAGCTTTCAAACGGACAGCCGCACGACGGACGCGCGCCGGACTATGACGACTGGTCCTTAAACGCTGATATTCTTGTCTACTATCCGGTTTTAGACATTGCCCTAGAGCTTTCTTCCATGGGTATTCGCGTTGATAAGACTGCCCTTCTCTCCCAACTCAAGAAAGCCGGCTGCGAGGAGCGCGCAATTCTTCCGTTCCAACAAGCGATCATCAATGAAGAACTGCCCTACACCATCGGAGGAGGCATCGGACAGTCAAGAATCTGTATGTTTTTCCTTCGGAAAGCTCATATCGGTGAAGTGCAATCCTCTCTGTGGTCTGAAGAAACGATTGCCGAGTGTGAAAAAAACGGTGTTAAACTGCTGTAAAAAGGCAGCCTCGCTGTTGAAGTAATTTGTTTCATTAATATACTTTCTGGCAGTTGCCGCCCGATTTCTTTCTGCATCCGCTACCGGAATTCATACAAAAATATTTCCTCCTGCATCTGCTCCGCGCTTCGGGCAGGCGCCGCAGCAAGGGCACATAGGATTCATATTCCGTCATGGAATCTCCCGCTTCTTAGATTATGAAAAAGGGGCGGCAGTACTTTTGCTGCCGCCCCTTGATCAACGACCAGAAAAAACAGAGGGGGGATACGGGTGATTGGTGCCGTCCCTTCGCTTGCCATTGACTCATGCGGCTTCGCTTTCTATCTGTTCGATAATTGGAAGTTGTTTACGGAAATTCAATCACTCTGGGGGCACTCACAATATTTTTAAATATTCGAATAACAAAGAAGATCTGGGGTTTAAGCGCAATGCGCTACCATATTCAGTTCCATCTGGCGGCGCTATTTCTACATTGATAAGCACATTCTCCCCCTCATCCAATTTTTCCTGAAGCTGAAATCCGGTATCGATTTTCATATGCAACATAAAAATTATCAGCCGCTCTGCGATTCATCAATTTTAAGCCCTGCAAGAAGCGCCCCAAGACTTGTTCCGGTCTGTTCCGCGTTGGTGTAAGCCGCCAAATCTGCCGCTCCCTCCGTATCGATCATCTCCTCCTCCAACGCTTTCATGGAAAGGCTGATCTTATTGTCATTGGTATTTAGAACCTTTGCCTTGACCTTCTGTCCCACCTTAAGCACCTCGGACGGTTTTCCGATTCTCCGTTCGCAGATCTGGGAAATATGAACGAGACCACTCAGACCGTCGCCGAGACTTACAAACGCACCGTATGGCATCAGCGTTTCCACCGTTCCCTCAAGCACTGTTCCTGGCACAAGCATCGAAATCTTATGATTTCTCTCCTCCTGCTCCGCCTCTCTTGCAACCACCTTGCCGGAGAGCACCAGCTTTTCCTTTGCCTCATCCACGGTGATGACGCGCACCGGAATCTCTTTTCCGATCCATGCCTCCGTCTCCTCGACATAGGACGCCGCAATCTGCGATGCCGGAATAAATGCACGAATGCCCTCTAAATACGCGACCACACCACTTGGAACACTCTCCTTTATGCGAACAGTCACCGTCGTCTTCTGCTCCATCAGCTCTTTTACCTTATCCCATGCAAGCGCATCTGCCGCCTCCTTGCGCGACAGCAGGATATTCCCATTTCCGTCGTCCGTCTTAAGTACGGTCGCCTCGATCACATCGCCCGGATGAACCTCCTTGGCGATGTCAAAATCAGGATCGCTGCTGAAATCCCCGACCTTGATGATTCCCTGTGCGTAATACTTTAAATCCAGCGTCACTTCCTCCTCGCTCACATCAATGACCGTTCCCGAAATCCTATCGCCCTCTTTCATGCGACGGAAGGACGCCTCCAGCTCCTCCTTGTAATCATCCATTGTTTCCATATGCAGACACCTCCGTATTTTTTTGCTGCCATTTTGACAAATGCCGCAGGAATCCTGCGGCATTGTCTTTTCAGCCGTTCTCTGGTCAGTATACCACAGCAGCAGGGAATCTGCCAGATGAACCTTTTATACTTCTTTCGTTTCCATCTTCCAACGGATAATGACCTTAAACAGATCTCCGTCCACATCCACGGAGAACGTGCCGCCCTGTGCCTCGGTAAAGCTCTTGGCGATCGCAAGACCAAGTCCTGAGCCTTCGGTATTTCTCGACGCGTCTCCCCGCACAAAGCGCTCGGTCAATTCTTCCGGTCTGACATTCAACTCAGCCGCGGACATATTCCGAATCACAATTTTCGCACACCCGTCCGCCTTCTGTACGTCGATATAAACGCGGCTGCACGGCATCGCATATTTTTGAATATTCACAAAAAGATTTTCAAAAATACGGTACGTTTTCTGATTATCTAACTGCAAAATGACCTTTTCGTCGGGCACGTTCCAGCGCACTTCAAGCTCCATCTGCGCAAATTTGTCCGTGTGCTCCACACTCACCTGCTTTAACAGATTTACAACATCCACATCCATTTTTTCTATGGTAATGTTATTACTCGTCGCCTTACTCACCTCGAACAAATCCTCCACGAGCACCTTTAGGCGCAGCGATTTTTTCTCTAAAATCTCAATATAGGAACGGCGTTCCTCCTCCGTGATGTCCTCTTTTTTCAAAAGCTCCACATAGGTGGTGATCGCCGTCAGCGGCGTCTTTAAATCGTGAGAAACATTGGTGATCAGCTCTGTTTTCATCCGCTGGCTCCTCACCTCATCCTCCACTGCCTTTTTAAATCCGGTGCGCACCTTTCCAAGTTCTCCTTTGATCGGCTCAAAAACACCCAAGTCCTCGGTAATTTCCGCATCGAGATCACCCTCTGCGATCCTGCTCACGCCGCGCAGCAGCGCTTTATAGTGAAACTGTATCTTCCGGTAATAATTCTCCAGCAGAATGAAAAGCACAACTGAGTAAACCACCAGCGCAAAGATTCCAAAAAACCACAGTATGGAAACAGCAGCAAGCACAATAAAGTTTAAAATTACAAGCTTTACGATTGTTTTTACCGATTTATTGCTAAAGTCAATATGCTCTGTCTCCTGCCGCAGCTTGTTCCACTGCTTTTTCACATACGGGAAGATCTGGTACAAAAAGCTGTATTCCCGGATATACTCACGCATACCAAATGTGAATACCGGCCGCAGGAAACGGACCGACAGATACCAGATGCCAAACATCGCAAACACACTAAGCCCGATGCCAAACAAATCCAGCAGTCCCGGCAGAGCGTCCATACCGTACTCCATCAGACTTCCAAGATCTTCCGTTTTGCTGCCTTCCATGCTGTAAATCGACTGAATGAATGTCTCCTCCAGAGACAGACTCACAAATATACCGATGACCGCCGCCTCCATCAGATACCAGCGCCCCGGACGGTGCAGATCGATCTCACATTTCCAGATCTTTCTGCTCGTCATGACAAACACAAGTCCGCCGATCAGCGCAAGCGCTCCGGCATACAAAAGTCCTGCCCCGGCGTTGTGATAGGCGTTTAAGACCTCCCAGTAATCCGCATTCTCAATATCATCCGCCGCCGTGAGTTGGTAATCGCTGTTCACCGGGATTCCAAATGCGATCGTGATATTGGACGGCTGCTTTAAGGTGGCGGAAATCCCGTAATCTCTATACTCCTCCGCAAGAGATCCCCACACACTGTTTTCGCGTGCCTGCTGCCCAAGCGTTTTGATGAGAGCACTTGCATCCATCTCCCCTGTGTAAACCGGATCTACTGTCAGACGTCCGTTTTCATCAAATTCCATCAGAAAATACGCATTGTAGTATTCCTGCAAAGCCTCGCTGCTCATATCGGTAAACAGATTTTCCAAAGGCTGGTCTGTGTTCTTGATCACCTCATCATCCTGCCAGATACAGTAATCGATCTGGGAACGCAATTCTTCAAATTGGTAATTGATATCTGACAGGATCGCTTCAACCTGATCCTGCATATTTTCCACATAGGAAGCTTTTTCATCGCTCTGTCTCTGATACTCCGCCTCCAGATAGAAATCTGCCGCCGTCTGTCCTCTGTCTGCGTTCACCTCCAGATAAAGCTCGTAGCACCCTCTGTAAATATGCTTCAACAGTTCGGTATTCACACTCTGGCGCATCTCCTCACTCTGATACATCTCCCGGAGTCTCTCGTTCGCCTCATGACCGATCACCGGATAAAAGCACATGGAAATGACTGTGACTGCCATGATCCCGATCAGTGATAATGTAATTCTTGTTTTACGGTTGTTTTTCAATTTTATAGCCAACGCCCCACACCACCTTTAAATATTTTGGTTCCTTCGGGTTGATCTCAATCTTATCCCGAATGTTTCTGACATGTACCATAATGGTATCTGTATTGATGGCTTTCTCGTTCCACACGCGCTCGTAGATCTCCTCCGCCGAGTAGACCCTTCCCGGGGTACGGATCAAAAGCGCAAGAATCTTAAATTCGATCGGTGTCATTTTGACCGGTTTGCCGTCCACAAAGACCTCCACCGTGTCCTCATTTAATTCCAGCCCGCCGATCACATGCACGCGGTCGTTTTTTATCTCAACGCCGCTTTTATTTAAAAATTTTGTATAACGCCGCAACTGTGAATTGACGCGCGCCATCAGCTCCAGCGGGGTAAACGGCTTCGTCACATAGTCGTCCGCGCCGATGTTTAAGCCGATCACCTTGTCTGTCTCCTCCGATTTTGCCGAAAGCATGATCACCGGAAACTCATAGCGCTCCCGCAGCTTCATCGTCATGGTCACGCCGTCCATGCGCGGCATCATGATGTCGACGATCGCCAGATGGATCTCCTCCCGGTCGATGACCTGCAAGCCCTCAATGCCGTCCGCGGCCTTAAACACGTTGTAATTCTGGCTTTTCAAAAAAATTTCGATGCCGTCCCTGATTTCCTTGTCGTCCTCTACGATTAGTATGTTGTACTGTTCCATTGCGCTCTCCATTTACTGTCTGTATTTTTGTCTGCCGCAGTGTGCAGCGCCCGCTCACCGCAGGCACCTCTTTCTGCACACTTTTGCTTATTGCACAGCCACAGTGCAAGCTCGATTCCGCTTCGCTCCATCTCGCTCACGGGCTTCGCCCTATCTAAACAACGAGCGACACGCTTCGCGAGCCTCTCTTATGTTAACCGTTCCAGCGTAACTTTCCTGCAAGCAGGAAGTTCCGCTCTCCCGCTTTTGGCACTGCTCATTGCCAACGTGCATATTATACCACAGAGTGAGAGTGATGGAAAATTGAAATGCGGTCCGGAATCTCCTGCGGTGCTTTTGCACAGACCTGTTCATAGCACTGCGCTGCCCGAAGCGCAATCCACTCCTCCGCGTAGAGCTCCGCTGTCCGTCTTGCGCCCTCGCCAAGTGATGCCAGCAATGTCCGGTCCGCAATCGTATCGGCAATTTTTCTTGCCCACACATCAGCATCCTCCGGCGTCATATAGCCATTTTCCCCATTACACACCACGTCGCACACACCGCTTGCCTCCACCGCAACCACAGGACTTTCTGCCGCCATCGCTTCCAACAGCACAATCCCCTGTGTTTCCGACTTTGATGTAAATAAAAATAGATCAGATGCTGCCTGATAATTTTTTATATCCGCGTTCGGCACGTTGCCAACAAATACGATCTCATCCGCCAAGCCAAGCTCCCGCACGCGCTTTTCAAAGCTTCTGCGCTCCGGTCCGTCCCCAATCATCAGGTGCTTGAATGACCTTCCCGTCTTCTGCAGCAAACGCTTTAGGCACGCGAGCCCTTCCAGCTGAAAATAGATATTCTTTTCTTTTGCCAATCTCGACACCGTACAAAACATATGATCTGCCGCGCCAAGATACTCTTTTCGTATATGCTCTGCCCTCCCCTGATCCGGCAAAAAACTCTCCGCAGGAATCCCCGTCGGCAGTACTGCAATCGGCGTTCTGAGGTTCTTTTTCTGCAGATAATCCCGTATACCGGGCGTCGGAGCTACCAGCAGGTCACAATGTGTACAAAAATAACGCAGATATTTTTCCATGATCCCGGTATGTGCCTCAATCTGTTTTAGCCCCGCAATATAATGCAAATACTCCTCATAGCGTGTGTGATAGGTAAACACAACGGGAATGCGCAGCCTGCGTTTGAGCGCTAACGCGACATTTCCAACAAGCGCCGGATGGTGCACATGAATCACATCAATGCGCAATTCCTCTATTTTTTGTGCAAAAAGCTTTGTCAAAACGTTTGGCACAGGCGCCCCTACGACTGACAGCGGAAGGGATGGATAACGGATGACATACGGCTCCTCCTCCTGATTCTTATAGCTTGGCGCAAACACCCATACCTTGTGCCCCAATCCTCTCAGCGCCTCTGCCAGGTGCTCAATAGAAATCGGAACTCCTCCGATATATGGCTTATAATTATTCGTAAACATCGCAATTCTCATAAGTTCTCCTCCTTTGCCCATCCGGTAGTGTCAAAAACTACCTGTTTTTTATTGTTTAAATTATTTAAAAACCTTGAT
>Avalanche_p1__coassemble_769_pt1 | contig 30491 bp, 26 predicted proteins | sample Avalanche_p1__metabat2_low_PE_018 | metagenome-assembled genome bin Avalanche_p1 | reverse complement strand
GGCAATCATCATGCTTATCCTGTTTCTCGGAAATCGTGTGAAAAAGAAGGAAACGCTGTTTCGCCTTGGGAAACGCGCGTTGCTTTTGACGGGAGGAATCCATGCGGTGCTGTATCTGATTCTGCTTGGCGTATTTGGGGAACGGGCGCTTGGGAGCATGGAATATCCGGCGGTTACGCTGATGAGCACGGTGCGGGTTTCCGGTTTATTTTTGCGAAGGACAGACGCTTTTATGTTTGCGGTGTGGTTTTTTACACTCTACGCGCTGCTCGCAAGCTCCATATTTTACAGCGGGGAAATCCTATTGCAGCTCTTGGGAAAAAAGGCTGGGCAGGCAGACGGAGGTAAGCGGGAAAAGGCAGCGTATGCCGCGGCGATTCTTTTGACGGGAGCGGCTGCCGTTGTTTGCTATCACAGCTTTGAGTGGATGGAGCGGTGTGTGTGGCTGCTGTGCTATGTGGGAACACCGTTTCTTGTGCTTGTGCCGTTTGGACTTTATCTCTCGCGGGGGTGGAAACAAAAGACTCTGCAGCGCGCGCAGAGGGGGGCGGCAATGATCGTGCTCCTTTTGCTATGCGGGGGAACGCTTTCGGGATGCAAAACGGCGGAGCTTGAGGATCGGGATTTTCCGGTAGAACTGGCGCTTTCCGATGAGTCAGACCTGACCAGAGAATTTCTTGATGCGGGAAATGCCGGAAATCGTATGATCGATTACAGTCATCTAAAGGTGATGATTTTAAGTAAGTCGTTCATTGAGGATGAAGGGCTTATGGAGGAATTGCTTCGGCTGCTCAGGGAAAAAAATGAGATTCCGCAGAGCGCCTATGTGGTCGTGGCGGAGGATGCAAAGGAGTTGCAAAAGGCAGAGGAGGCGTTGGGAGAGCCGGTCGGCGTTTATCTGGAGCAGACCTTTGAAAATGTTTCTCTGATAAAAAAACAGGCATATCCGACGCTTGGGATGCTTTATCAGGAACGGGAGAATCAAAACGAGACTCTGCTGCTTCCGTTCGTAAAAGAGGAGCAGGAGGGGCTTGCAGTTGATTGCTATTATGTGTGGAAGCGCGGCGCGGCTTGCGGAAAAATAGAAAAGGATGCAGCGCTGCTTTCTTTTTTCACACAGGGACAGATGAAGGAATATCAGCTTCCGTTGGAGGACGGCGGCGCCGTTTCTCTGAGCGGAGCGCATACCAAAATCAGTTTTCATGAAGATGGGGAGGAAAGGGAGGTAATAGTACAGCTTCGCTGCAGCGGCGAGCTTACGGGGGCGCCTCAGCCGGAAGGCGAGGAGGATCGCAGACTGACGGGACAGATCGAGGCTTATATGAACAGGCTTGCAAAACAGACGCTCCGTTGGCATGGGGTAGACGTTACGAACAGTTTCCGAAAGCTGGGAGCGGAGCGCGACCGGTATCTTGCCGCCTGCGAAAGACCAAAGACGTATGAAACGGCGCTGACGATTCGGTACGAGGTTGTCATTGATTGGATAAATCTTTAAAAACAGACTGCATTTGTGCTTGACGCTTTCTGAAAAAATAGCTACCATGGGAAGTAGGCAGAAAGTAATAGAGAAAGGCAGGACTTTTTATGATCGATGATAAAATTATCGGATTTATCGGCGCGGGTAATATGGGAAGCGCAATGATCGGCGGTATCTTAAAGGCTTCGCTGGTCGCGACCGGACAGCTGATCGCAAGTGCGCACTCGTCAGAGACGCTGGAGCGGCTGCACGCGCGTTTTAAGATTGAGACGACGCTTTCCAATCAGACGGTTGCGGAGCGCAGCGACATTTTAGTTCTTGCGGTAAAGCCGGATAAATTTGACGAGGTGCTTCCGCAGATTGCGCCTCATGTCAAAAACCAGTGTATTGTTGTTTCGGTTGCTGCGGGCAGGACGATTGCAGCGATCGAAAAAGGCTTCGGGCGAGAGCTGAAGCTGGTGCGGGCAATGCCGAATACGCCTGCGCTTGTGGGAGAAGCGATGAGCGCGCTCTGTGCGAATACAAGGGTGACAGAGGAGGAGCTTGCGGAGGTGGGCAGATTTTTGAGGCGTTTGGAAAGGCAGAGGTCGTGCCGGAGCGTCTGCTCGATGCAGTGGTCGGTGTTTCCGGTTCTTCGCCTGCGTATGTGTATCTGTTTCTTGAGGCGATGGCAGACGCCGCTGTCGCGGAGGGGATGCCGCGTGAAAAGGCGTATAAATTCGCTGCACAGGCGGTCTGCGGCGCGGCAAGGATGGTGCTTGAGACCGGCAGGCATCCGGGAGAGCTAAAGGATGAGGTCTGCTCGCCGGGAGGAACGACGATCGAGGCGGTAGCCGCACTGGAAAAAGGCGGACTGCGCGATGCGGTGATCACGGCACAGCGCATCTGTACAGAAAAATCGCGGGCAATGAGCAGAGAGGAATAGGGGGACTTAGATGCAGCGTATGTGGGCGTTTGAAAGTGTGTTTTATCAGATTTATCCGCTTGGTTTTTGTGGAGCGCCATTTGAGAATGACGGGGTGCTTTCACACAGAATTTTAAAGGTCAACGATTGGATCTTACATATAAAAAGCTTGGGGGCAAATGCCATTTATTTTTCTCCGGTGTTTGAATCCGATACGCACGGCTATAATACGAGAGATTATAAAAGGATCGATACGAGGCTGGGGACAAATGAGGATTTTGCCAAAGTCTGTGAAAATCTGCACAATGAGGGAATCCGGATTGTGCTCGATGGCGTATTCAATCATGTCGGACGCGGATTTTGGGCATTTCGCGATGTCTTGAAAAATCGTTGGGATTCTGTCTATAAAGATTGGTTTTACTTGAACTTTGATGGAAACTCAAGCTATAACGACGGGCTGTGGTATGAGGGCTGGGAGGGGAATTATGATCTCGTAAAGCTGAATCTTAAAAATGAGGCGGTTGTGGAGTATCTTTTTTCCTGTATCAGGCAATGGGTGGAGGAATTCGACATTGACGGACTGCGGCTGGATGTTGCCTATTGTCTGGATCATGATTTTCTGCGCAGACTGCGCAGCTATTGCGACAGCTTAAAGAAGGATTTCTTTTTGGTCGGGGAGACACTGCACGGTGATTATAAGCAGTGGATGAACGATCAAATGCTGCACTCCGTAACAAATTATGAATGCTATAAGGGCTTGCATTCGAGCTTTAATTCGATGAATATGTTCGAGATCAATCATTCCCTGCTTCGGCAGTTTGGTCCGGAAAGCTGGACGCTTTATCAGGGTATGCATCTGCTCTCGTTTGTGGATAATCATGATGTGACAAGGGTTGCGAGCATTTTAAATAATCCGGCGCATCTGCCGCTCATTTATGCACTTGCATTTGGAATGCCGGGCATTCCATGCGTGTACTATGGAAGTGAATGGGGGGAGCGAGCGCGCAAGGAGGAGGGAGATCCGGCGCTTCGCGCCAGCTTTCAGAAGCCGCAGTGGAATGAGCTTACAGAGTTTATCAGCAGGCTTGCAGCGGTAAAAACATCCTCCGAGGCGCTTAATTACGGAAATTTCCGCTCGGTTCTTTTGACAAATCAACAGTGTATCTTCGAGCGAAAGACGGAGAATGAGCGCATTCTTGTTGCGATCAATGCGGATGAGAATGACTTTATGGCTCATTTTGACGCGGGCTGCGGGCAGGCAAGAGAGCTTTTAACAGGAGAAATACATGATTTTGGCGGCGGAAGTCTTCTGCCCGGTTATTCAGCGGCTTTCTGGAAAATGGAAGCGTAGAGAGCGCATCATTGGTGTGGCATTCTGATAGAGAGAAAAAAACAGAGGGACGTTTCACCTGAAAATTTTGTGAAACGTTCCTCTGTTTTTATGTAAGGATGCGAACCGTGGCAGTCACAGAAGCCCGCAAGCAGATACTGCTCTGCTTAAAAATCAGTGAGGTTTGCAGCCCTTCTCTCTAAGAAAGCAGTCATGCCCTCCTTCTTATCGTTGGTAGAGCAGGTAACGCCAAAGAGATTTGCCTCCATCTCCACGGCATTCTTAATATCCATATCATAGCCGTTGTTGATGGCTGCCTTTGCAACGGAAACAGCGAAGCTTCCTTTGGAAATGATCTTAGCCGCCATAGCCTTTGCAGTCGGCATCAGCTCCTCTGTAGAAACGACCTTGTTTACAAGTCCGATGCGATATGCTTCTGCGGCGTCAATGGAATCGCAGGTGAAGATCATCTCCTTTGCGCGTCCCATGCCTACTAAGCGGGCAAGTCTTTGTGTGCCGCCAAAGCCCGGAATGATACCAAGACCTGTTTCCGGCTGTGCAAAGGTAGCGTTTTCCGATGCGATGCGGATGTCACATGCCATAGCGATCTCGCAGCCTCCGCCGAGTGCGAAGCCGTTGACTGCGGCGATCGTAACCTGACGCATGTTCTGCAGCTGGAAGAAAGGTACGGAAGCCTTCATGCCGAATGCTCTTGCCTCTGCTGCTGAGAAATTCACCATCTCGGAAATATCAGCGCCTGCAACAAAGGATTTAAATTCATTGCCCTTCTTATCCGGTCCTCCAGTCAGGATGACAACCTTTACATCGTCTCTTGCCTCAAGCTCTGTAAGCGCAGTGTGCAGCTCGTCTAAGGTCTCGCTGTTTAATGCGTTAAGCGCCGCCGGTCTTGAGATTGCGAGAACTGCAATTTCATCTGCAACGTTTAAGGTTAAGTTGTTAAATTCACTCATTTTAAAACCCTCCTGAATCAAGTAAATAGTGGAAAAATTGATAAAAAATTAACAATAATGCTATTAACAGAGTACTTCTTTTGGTGGAATTTGTCAATAGATTTTGTGCGTTATCTTAGATAATCATTGAGATAAAAATAGGAATATGATATGCTGGTGAAAGAAAAACGACAGAAAAGAACAGGGATAAAAAATGCTGGAAACAATGGAATTAAAAGAATTGATGCCGCCGCTGCTGGAGTGGTTTACCTCACATGCACGCGTGCTGCCGTGGAGGGAGCTTCCGACGCCCTATCGCGTGTGGGTGTCGGAGATCATGCTGCAGCAGACAAGAGTGGAGGCGGTCAAGCCGTATTTTGAGCGTTTTACATCAGCGCTGCCGGATGTTTTTTCGCTTGCTGCATGTCCAGAGGATGAGTTGTTAAAGCTTTGGGAGGGACTGGGCTATTACAATCGTGTGCGTAATCTGCAAAAGGCGGCGGTGCAGGTAGTGGAGGAATACGGCGGTGTGATCCCGGCGGAGTATGACGAGCTGTTAAAGCTCAAGGGAATCGGGCATTATACGGCGGGAGCTGTTGCTTCTATCGCATATGGGCGGTATGTACCGGCGGTAGACGGTAATGTGCTGCGTATTTTAACGCGTGTGACAGCCGATGATACAGATATTATGAAGCAGTCCTTCCGTACAGTGGTGGAGCGCGCGCTGCTTGCAATGATGAAGGAGCTGAAAATACCGGATGCTTTAAAGCATCGGCTGCGCGATGGAAATATTCCGGGAGCGCTGAATCAGGCGCTAATGGAGCTTGGCGCAACAGTCTGCGTACCAAACGGCGCGCCGTTTTGCGGGGAATGTCCGTGGGGGAGCGTTTGTCTGGCAAAAAAGGAAGGACGCATTGGGGAGCTTCCGGTAAAGAGCAAGGCAAAGGCGCGAAAAATAGAAGCACGCACCGTACTGATCCTGCGTGACGGGGATAAGGTGGCGATCAAAAAGCGCCCGGATCGTGGACTGCTTGCAGGACTTTACGAGTTGCCGAATGTAGAGGGAAAGCTGTCTCAGGAGGAGGTTCTTGGGCTTGTAAAGCAAATGGGGCTGGAACCGGTCCGCATCCAAAGGCTGGCGCCCGCTAAGCATATTTTTTCGCACATTGAATGGCATATGGATGGCTATGCAGTTTTGCTGGAGGGAGGCTTGCAACAAAAAGGGGAACATCAGCAGCCTTTTATTTTTGTTGAGGCAGAGGATGCGAAAGAACGGTATGCAATTCCGTCAGCCTTTGCAGCTTATGCGGGATATATGAATATTCTGCTTGGAAATGAAAGATTTGAGGGGGAGCAGTGAAAGACTGCTACCCGGGTATAAGCGGATAAAGAAAGAGGGAGCCGGTGCAGCAACACCGGCTTTTCAATATGAAAAAGATTGTATAAAGGAAGTGATAAGAATCACTATTTGTTGGGAGGAACCTTGCTTATAAAAATAAGCAAGGCAACTTGACAAACTGTCAAGAATGAAAATCTATGAAAAAATCTTGCTGTCTCATTTGATAAACATACTATACTCATTAATTATGACCTGCGTGTGCAGAGTTTATTAGAATTTTGTAAATAAAATATGAACAAATGGGAATATCTATTCAAAAAGCAGACGCTTTTGATGAAATTAAGAGAATTCTAAGAAAAAGAGTTTTGCGTATGTAAGGAAAATGTGTATAATGTAACCAGTTATGCGAAAGTGCGCCGGAAAACTGTATGTAAGAGGAGGCGCTACAGAAGGAGAAAAGATGAAGCTACTAACATTTGTGATACCATGCTATAATTCAGAGGCTTATATGGAGCATTGTATTCAATCGCTGCTTCCGGGCGGCGAGGACGTTGAGATCCTCGTGGTAAACGACGGGTCTAAGGACCGCACCGGAGAGATTGCGGATGAATATGAGCGCAGGTATCCGGGAATTGTCCGGGCGATCCATCAGGAGAACGGAGGACATGGAGAAGCGGTAAATGCCGGGATCCGCAATGCATCGGGACTTTACTTTAAGGTAGTGGACAGTGATGACTGGGTAGACGGCGATGCGTACCGAAGGATTTTGGACAAGCTGCGCGAGCTGGCTGGTGGAGAGAGCACGCTTGATATGCTGATCTCCAATTATGTATATGAAAAGGACGGGGCAAAGCATAAGCGGGTGATCCGCTATAGTGCGCTGCCGAAGGAGACGGTATTTTCATGGAAGGACACCGGTCATTTCCGTAAGGGGCAGTATATTTTGATGCATTCCGTTATTTACCGTACCAAGCTTTTGCGGGAATGCGGGCTGGAGCTTCCAAAGCATACGTTTTATGTCGATAATATTTACGTTTACAAGCCGTTGCCGAATGTGCGGAACATGTATTACATGGATGTGGATTTTTACCGCTATTATATTGGCAGGGAGGATCAGTCGGTAAACGAAAAGGTGATGATTTCAAGGATTGACCAGCAGATTTATGTCAATAAGCTGATGATCGATGCGTTTGATCTCTGGAAGATTCCAAACCGTAAGCTGCGCAGGTATATGTTTAATTATCTGGAGATTATCACGGTCATCTCCACGATCATGCTGATCCGTTCGGGCACGGCGGAAAATCTGGAGAAAAAACGCGAGCTGTGGAGATATATTAAGGAAAAGGATATTCGTCTGTTCCATCATCTGCGTACGGGGATCATGGGAAGTACGATGAATCTCCCGGGAAAGAGCGGCAGAAAAATTTCTGTTGCCGCCTATAAGATTTCTCAAAAGGTTGTTGGATTTAATTAAGAAAGAGGGGGAGCGAGGGTTTTCGCTCCCCCTCCGCTATGTCTGCAAGGAGGTATCAATCTTTGTTCATTTTATTGAGCAGATCTGCCTTCATATCATAGAGCTTTTGGGAGAGGTCAACATAAACCTCATGCGGATTGACAAAGCGCTTTGTCTCCTCCCAGAGCGTGTCTTTTTCCTGTTCGCAGATCTGACGGATTTGCATTACATCCGGGGACTGATAGACAGTCTGACCGTTCTTAATGACGGGAACGAGCATCTCGCGGAGCGTGTAAGTACCGCCGGGAAGCCGTGTTTTTTTCCACGGAGCGGCAGGGTCAAAAAGCTTTAAGGTATCTGCCTCATCAAATACCTCGTCGACAAGGCAGATCAGGTCTGCCTTGATCTTTTTGGTTGCCTTATCATAAACGCGGTAAAATGTTTTATTTCCGGGATTTGTAACCTTTTCAATATTCTCGGAAAGCTTGATCTTTGGCTGGAAGGTGCCGTCCTTATCACGGATCGCGGCAAGCTTATACACGCCGCCAAATGCCGGATTATCCTTTGAGGTGATCAGATTTGTGCCGACACCCCATGACGTGATCGTCGCACCCTGCTGTTTTAAGCTTTCGATGAGATATTCGTCTAAATCGTTGGACGCCGAGATTACCGCATCGGGGAAGCCGGCAGCATCAAGCATTTTTCGGACCTCTTTGGAAAGGTAGGCAAGGTCGCCGCTGTCCATGCGGATGCCGTAATAGGTCAGCGGGATATTGGCTTCCCGCATTTCGGTAAAGACGCGGATCGCATTCGGAATACCTGATTTTAATGTGTCATAGGTATCGACAAGTAAAATGCAGGCAGAGGGATAGAGGCGCGCGTATTCCGAAAAAGCAGTATATTCATCCGGGAAGCTCATGATCCAGCTATGTGCGTGCGTGCCGAGCACCGGAACGTCAAAAAGCTGTCCGGCAAGTACGTTGGACGTTCCCTTGCAGCCTCCGATGATCGCAGCTCTTGCGCCGTAAGTGCCGGAGTCCGGTCCCTGCGCGCGGCGCAGACCAAATTCCATGACTCCGTCACCCTGCGCTGCATGGCAGACTCTTGCCGCCTTTGTGGCGATCAGGGACTGATGATTTAAAATATTTAAGACAGCCGTCTCAATAAGCTGCGCTTCCATGATCGGCGCTACTACCTTGATGAGAGGCTCCCGCGGGAAGATGACGCTTCCCTCCGGCACGGCATAAATATCACCGGAAAAGTGAAAGCCGCTTAGATAGGTGAGAAAATCATCGTCAAAGATGCCAAGACTCTTTAGGTACCGGATGTCATCTGCATCAAAATGAAGGTGCTCGATATAGTCGATGACCTGCGCGAGCCCTGCGCAGATCGCATAGCCCCCGTCGCAGGGATTGGTGCGGTAGAAGGCGTCGAAAACAACGACGTCGTGGTTTTGATTTTTAAAGTAGCCCTGCATCATGGTCAGCTCATAAAGGTCGGTCAATAATGTTAGATTTAATGTGCTCATATTTTACAGAACAAAATGTTCCGCTCCTTCCTCAAGTATGCTATAATTATAACATTATCAGGAATAAAAAGAATAGTGAAAATATAAGAAAAATTAGGGATCGGTCAATTTTTTTGGAAAGTGTCCGGTTACAGGAGAAAAGGAGGTTCTATGAGAAGGGAACAGGCAATGGCATTGTTTGAGGAGGGGTATAATTGCGCGCAGGCTGTCGTTTTGGCGTTTGCGGATCTGCATGGACTTGATCAGACGACAGCCGCAGCATTAAGCTCCTCGTTTGGCGGGGGAATGGGAAGACTGCGGGAGGTCTGCGGCGCGGTTTCCGGCATGTTTTTGACGGCAGGAATGCTTTACGGGTATGACAGTCCGAAGGCAGCGGAGGAAAAGGCGGAGCACTATGCACGCATACAGGAGCTTGCGGCAGAATTTGAAAAAAGAAACGGCTCTATCGTATGCCGGGAGTTGCTTGGACTAGGGAGAAAGAGGGATGAGCCGACGCCGGAGGCGCGCACGGAGGAATATTATAAAAAACGTCCCTGCAAAGAATTGGTTGGCGATGCTGCGGAGATTTTAGAAGGTTATATCAAAGAGCATCCAATGACACGAGAGAGGAGTGAGTGCTGAAAAAATCAAAGGAAGAATTTTTTCGGCAGCGGGCTTGTGCGCACACGTCAAGACCTGCTGTGTATAAAAAGCGTGTGCATATGGAGGAGAAAGCAATGATGATCAGAAATACACGGATGGAAGAAGTGGAAGAAGTCATGCGTATGTATGCGCAGGCGGCGCAGTATATGGCGCAGACAGGGAATCCAAATCAGTGGGAGCTTGGGTATCCGCAGAGGGAGCTGATTGCCGATGACATTGGGCGTGGCGTCAGCTATGTGCTGGAGCATGAGGGGCAGATCGAGGCGGTTTTTGCTTATATGGAGGGCGAGGATGCAGCCTATGCGAGGATTGAAAACGGCGCATGGCGAAGCGCTGGCCTTTACGGAACGGTTCACCGGCTGGCATCCGCACGCAGACAAAGAGGTATGGCAAGGCAGTGCTTTTTGTGGTGTGAGGAGCAGGCGGCGGCACATGGCTGCAGCAGTCTTAGGGTCGATACGCATATGGATAACCGGGTGATGCAGCACATATTAACGTGTGGGGGATTTGCATATTGCGGAGTGATCCGTCTGGCAGACGGCGCACCGCGTCTTGCCTATGAGAAGGTTTTGTGCCGGAGCGTGCCGCCTGCAGGAAACACTGCGGCAGAATGGAGTCAGCCGGTACAGTGGAGCACATCTGCACAGTGGAATCAGTCCACACAGTGGAATCCGGCGATGGAAACAAAAGATAAGAAAAAGGGAGACGGGATTGCGATTGGCGTGGCGTCTATGGTGCTTGGAATTGTGTCACTGCTGATGTTTTGCACCTGTCTGAATTTTATCCTTGCAATCACAGCGATCGTGCTTGGAATTGTACAGCTGAATATAAATAAGGAAAAAAGCGGAGCCATTGTTGGAATTGTGACAGGCGTGGTCTCGCTTGTGCTTTCCATTATTTTATGGATGATGTTTATCATCAGTGCACCGACAGATACTTATTATGACAGCTATGATTCCTACTATGATTATTATGACAGTTATGATTCCTATGATTATAACGATTCTTATTATGATTATTATGAGGAAGAAGGCGGCGAGCAGTTCTTATAGATAAGAAAACGGCATATGATTTAGTGACAGAGTAAAAAAGGTGATAGTGTTGCTGATAGCTGCAAGGTTATATAGACAAAGAAACCGGAAACCGCCGTCGAGCGGTCTGCTGATTTTTACGGCGGTCATGTGTCTGATTCTGCTTGGTGTGAAAGCGGAGAGGGAAAGCGGGATTGAGACGATCGCGGAGGATGCGGACAGGAAGCTGGTTGCGATCACGTTTGATGATGACGTTATAATAGGACTAAGTCAAGAGATTGTTACAAAGAAGCGATTTCTATGATTTAGTCCTATTTTCGCTATTCTAAGGAGAGTAGATAGGGCAGCGCTGTTATATTAAAATCTCATAGTGAATAGCTGGGATCTGTCAATATTAGGGATATTGGCTGATACCGTTATGGTCAAAGCAGGGCTAAATCTATATTCCATGAAAATGGGATTATTTGATTTAGCCCTGTTTAATTTTTACATGGAAGGAGGCAAGTGCTTAACCCTATTTTTATCCAAAGCAAATGTAACCGAAATAACAAATCGGGCAAGAGAAAGGGAGCAAACAAATGGGCAAGGTTTTAGGAATTGTAAACAGAAAGGGCGGAGTAGGTAAGACCACGACCGCCACAACCCTGTCATATCTGCTGTCTAAGGAGGACTGTAAGGTCGCATTGATTGACTTTGACGGGCAGAGGCACACAACAAAACTATGTGGAGTGACCGCACCGGAGCAGCTTTCTGTGACAATCTATGATATTTTGAAATGTATTGTGATGAACGAAGAATTGCCGGACAAGGAGTCCTACATGATAAGGACAGAGACAGGAGTGGATTTAATCCCGGCGAATAACAAGCTGGACAACTTTGATAAGCTGATGTGTGATACTGATTTTGCAGAATATAAGCTGAAGGAGTTTGTGGACACCATTAAGGAGCAGTATGATTACATCCTCATTGACGGGATGCCGAAGATGGGAACAGCTATGATAAACGTGATGATATGCTGTGACAGTCTGATCATACCGGTACAGTCGGAAACGCTGGCGGTGGAGGGAATGGCAGAGTTTTTAAGGGCTTTCCACAGAATCAGGAGCCATGCTAATGCAGGACTGGAAATTGAAGGTATCCTTATTACCATGGATAATGAGCGTACAAGGGTATCAAAACGTGTGAAAGCGCAGTTACAGCAGGCACTTGGGGAAAAAGTACGTATTTTTACAAACAGTATCCCTCGGTCTATTAAAGTGCCGGAGGCTGTAGAGTATGGTATGACGATCTGTGAGTATGAACCGGATAATCCGGCGGCGAAAGCCTATAAAAAATTTGTAAAGGAGTTGATGAGAAATGGCGACCAGAACACCAAAAATACCGGCAAGAAGCACATTGCTTAATTCTTCTCTGGATGGTATGGACGACCTCTTTGATTTCAAGACAAAGGAAGACTTAAGCCGGCCGGAGCAGGAAAACGGCGGAAAGGGAATCACGGAAATGGACTTTGCTGTGATGGAGCCGCTTCCAAATCATAAGTTCAAGCTTTATACTGGACAACGGCTTCAGGACATGGTAGACAGCATCCGTGAGTTTGGTATCTTAGAACCGCTTATCGTATGGGTACATGACGGAAAAAACACGATTTTAAGCGGACATAACAGACAGAACGCAGGAAGTATCGCCGGACTTACCAAAGGTCCAGTCATTATCAAGGAAAATCTGACCTATGAGGATGCCGTTTTGATTGCGACAGAGACAAATCTGCGCCAGCGTTCTTTTGATGATTTAAGCCCCTCTGAAAAGGCATATTGTCTGAAACAGCACTATGATGCAATCAAAAGCCAGGGGCGCAGAAATGACCTGGTAAAGGAAATTGAAGAGCTCGTAAACCCGCATGAAACCGTGGAAAACGGGACTTTGTTGGAAAACCCAAAGAAGTCAGATGCAGGGACAGCCGTCAGCGAAGAATACGGATTAAGCAAAGACCGTATCGCACGGTATCTGAGGATAGCGACGCTTACCACACCGTTGCTTGACTGTCTGGATGCAAAGACGCTTGGTTTTGAAGCAGCCTATGATATTTCATTTGTCAAGAATGAAATGCAGCCAGTGATTGCAGAACTGATTGTGAATGATAACTGCCGCATAGATACCAAAAAATCAACACTGATACATGACTATGCCAGGAAAGGCAAATTGACAGAGGAACTGTTACGGCAGATTGTTACGGGAGAAAAGACAAAGTCCCCCAAAAGTACTGCATCTAAACCCATCAAAATAAAGGAGACTGTTATTAACAGATTTTTTGGCAGCGAGCAGAGCAGAAAGGAAATTGAGGATACGATTGTAAAAGCACTGGAGTTTTATTTCGCTAAAAACAGCGAAAATCTGGAGAAAAAGGTTGGGTAGAGAAACTTACCTTGTAGACCTGTACCGCCAGTCAGTACAGGCATTGACACAGAACAGGACAGAGTGGATGGGGCTTTTGTCCAGTGTGTCAAAATACTACAGGATGTCCTTTGACAAGAATGTGCTGATTTATGTGCAGAGACCGGAGGCAGGACTTCTCGCAACGAAGATGGGGTGGGAGAAGCAGACCGGGAGATACTTAAAAGCTGGTTCCAAAGGCATCGGCGTTGTGGATATGAACAATCCGAAAGCTACGCTTGCTTACTATTTTGATCTTGCAGATACCCGTGGTGACTATGAGGGTTTTCGGAGAGCCATGAGTGCCGTCTGGTCTTTGGAGAGGCAGTATCAGCCGGAAATTCTGAGACGGTTTCATAAACAGTTTAAGACAGACGAAGAGAGTATAGAAAACTGCATCTGCCAGCTCGTCAGTATTCAGGCAGATGTATTTCTTGAAAAATATCTTTCCCGTGTGGAGGTAAGAGATGAAAACAGTGTGCTGTATGGACTTCCTGCCGGGGCAGTGCAGGCGGAGTTTGCAAAACTTGTATCAGACAGTGCAGCTTATATTGTTTTCAGGAAATGCGGAATCAGGACAGAGATTTTCGAGGAGACGGGAGTCTTTGAGAATATCAGCCATTTTGGGAGTTTGGAACTGTTTATGGGACTTGGGTATTATTCCTGTGCCATAGCAAGACCGGTATTGTCAGAGATACATAAACAGATTGAGGAAATCAAGGAAGAAAGGAGTCAGAGATATGAGCCGGAAGCCGTTAGCGAAACTGGAATACACGAAAGGGGAGGACGGGATGCTGTATCCGAACCTTCAGATATCCGTGAACAAGGAGTACGATATAAGACCGACAGGGATGTTCGGGAGAAGGTGGAAAGACTACATGAAGTCGAAGTACCCGCAGAGACTGTCGGAGCTGATCGCGCTGGGGCAGATAAACAGGATGATAGCCAGGGTGGACGAGGAGGCAGAAGCGAAGAAAGAAAAGCTGATACAGCAGCTTTTGGAGGCACAGCCGATGCCGGAGACGGAGGATTCGCTGGAGAGAGCCGGACATATGGAGATGATAACCAGACAGGCAGAGGAGATCATTCTGCACGAGGTAGTGTATCAGCTCCGATAGCGGAAACCGGTACATTACAGAAAAAAGAGGTAACACCGGAAGCAAACCTGTCAGCAGAGCCGGAGCCTGGGAAAAAGAATACAGAAAAAGCATCAGAGGAATCCGAAGCGGAACATATCGCAGAGGGTTCCTCTCTCCGTATTCCACAGTCAGCGACAAAAGAGGATATCAGGGAACATAAGGACTGGACCACAGTGCAGAGGCTTTTGACAGATACCGGCGTTTATCCCATGGAACTGTATGACCATATCAATCAGATATTTCATACGGATACACCTATGGAACAAAAACGGGATGCTGTCCGGGATATTTACTTGGATTACGGATTTCAGGAGAGCAGAGACCGGACGCATGGCATCATGCCGGGAAAGGAAGAGGCAGACTTCTTTTTTGGTGAGGACGGGTTTGTGCGGCTGTCATGGGATGTGATTGCGTATGTGATTGAAATGCTTATGGAACATGGCGAGTATGTAGCTTTTCAGCCGCCCCCAGAGGAAGAGGATGCCATTGGCGATTTTAATATTTCTGATGAGATAGAGGATATGCAGTCCGGCTCCAGAAAAGGAGATGAAGAAGAGCAGCTCAGCCTATTTGAAATTTATCCTGGTCCTTACGAGGATGATGGGAAAGGGGGCGACCAGATACTGCAAGAGGAAGCAGAAACGGAGGAAATAAAGACCGGATATATGACGTTCCCGGTGAGAAGCCGGATTGCGTATGACAACCGGATCTTTGAAGTGCTTAAGTATCTGGATGATGACCATACGGTTGAACTGGGAGATATAGAGCAGCTACAAGGGCTTCATGGCTATAAGGTCATAGAAAGACTGCCGGTAGTCCTGATTGAAAATGCAGAGCTTCTGCAATCCAATTACACAGAGGGCGAAGTGGCTCAGACGGTTGTGCAGTCCGTAGAGGATGGGGACTTTGCGGAAGAAACAAAGAAGCGGATAGAGAACATGAGCCGCATCGGGCAGGCAAATGAGAAGTATGTCATGGATGTGGCAAAGGAAATAGAACAGCGTTTTCGGGACGGTACACTGAATTATCACTATCAGCCGGAGCATCGCCTGTACGAGGGAGGTCCCAAAGCAAAGTTCCGCAAAAACGTGGAGGCAATCAGGCTTCTGAAACAGTTACAGCAGGAAAATCGTATGGCAACCACAGAGGAACAGATTATTTTAGCCCGTTTTGTTGGCTGGGGAGGGCTTGCCAATGCCCTCACACCCGGAAAAGAGGGATGGGAAAAGGAGTATGACGAAATTTCGGTACTGCTGACAGAGGAGGAAATGCATGCGGCATCGGCTTCTACCCTGACTTCTTATTATACGGATCAGAAGGTCATAGACTTTATCTATCAGGCACTTTACCAGTTTGGTTTCCGCTCAGGAAATATTCTGGATCCGGCACTGGGAACAGGCAATTTTTTCTCAGCCCTGCCGGAAAGTATGAATCAGTCAAAACTCTATGGAGTGGAACTCGAACCCATTGCTGGAGGCATTGCGAGGAAATTGTATCCGCAGGCTGACATTTTTATCAAAGGGTATGAGGACACAGAGTTTTCTGACAGTTTCTTTGATGTGGTGGTGGGAAATGTACCATTTCACAATATCAAAGTGAGTGACAGACGGTATGACCGCTATAATTTCAAGATCCATGACTATTTTCTGGCAAAAAGCCTGGATAAGGTAAGAAGCGGAGGAATCCTTGCAGTCATCACTACAAAATTTACCATGGATAAGGAAAATCCGTCTGTGCGGAAGTATATCGCACGGAGGGCGGAACTGATCGGCGCCATCCGCCTGCCGGAAAATGCTTTCAAACAAGTGGCAGGAACAGAAGTGACCACGGACATATTGTTTCTGAAAAAGCGGGAGCAGGAAATTGTACCGGATGAAAGGAATACACCGTGGCTTTTCGTGGAAAAAGACGAGAACGGAATTCCCTACAACAGTTATTTCATTGACCACCCGGAGATGGTGCTGGGAACTATGGCGCAGGAAACAGGTATGTATGGAAGCCATGATTTTGTGACCTGTAAGCCCTATACTGATAAGGAATTGAAAGAATTATTAGGAGAGGCAGTCGGCAGGCTTCATGGACAGTATGAGGAACCGGCAAGCGAACTATCGGAGGACAAAGACACGGTTATCAAAGAGTGGCTTCCTGCAACACCGGATGTGAAGAATTACAGTTATACTAAGGTGGGCGACATTTTCTATTACAGGGAAGATTCCCGTATGTACCGTCAGGAGCTGACCGGGAAAAGGGCAGAGAGGGTGGACGGGATGCTCCGCATCCGTGATGCCCTGCGGGAACTGATGGACTTCCAGCTTCACGGCGATCCTGAACTTGGGTGGGAATTGTCCGTCATGGAGTATGAAAAGGGACTGAAAGAATTGTTAGACCGCCTCAACCGGGAGTATGACGGTTATACGAAGAAATATGGGTATCTCAATTCTCAGGGGAATGTCGTGGCATTTTCCAAAGATGCAGACGCACCTCTGCTTCGTTCCATTGAGGAGGAAGTCAAGGACGAGCATGGGAAAAAGGTAAAAGGCGAGTACAAAAAGACGGCAGTATTCCAGAAAGCCACGATCCGGTCAAAAACTATGCCAAAAACAGTAGACAATGTGGAGGAAGCCCTGCACATTACCATGAATGTCAAGGGAAAGTTTGACCTTGATTATATGCAGTATATGTACCGTAAAGATGGGCAGATATGCAGCAAGGAGGATATTTTGGAGGAACTGGGGGAGAGGGTGTATCAGGATCCGGCAAAGTGGCAGAGGGGTGATGCTACGTCTGGCTGGGTGCTTGCAGAGGAATACTTAAGCGGCTGTGTCAGGGATAAACTGGCACAGGCTGTTCTTGCGGCAGAGGAATACCCGGAATGGTTTGACAGGAACGTGGAGGCATTAGAACAGGTGCAGCCGGAACCGTTAAAGCCGGAGGACATCAGTTTCGTACTTGGTTCCACATGGATACCGGTGAAATATTATCAGGACTTTATGTATGAGAAGTTTGCAACGAGCAAGCATAACAGGGACAGCAATATCCATATCGAGTTTGCGGAATATACCGGAACCTATTTCATTACAAACAAAGGAACGGAGAAAGATTCCATTGCAGTAAACAGCGCTTATGGAACAGAACGGCTGAATGCTTATGAAATCATGGAATATACATTGAACCTGAAAACAGTGGAAGTTCGTGACAGGCAGGAGTATGAGGATCCGGAGACCGGGGAAGAAAAGGTAAGGTATGTGCTGAACAAGCGGGAAACCCTGCTTGCCAGAGAGAAGCAGGCACAGATCAAAATGGAGTTTGAATCATGGCTGTTTGCAGAACCTGAGCGAGGAGCTGTATTAACCCAGCTTTACAATGACCGCTTCAACAACATCCGTCCCAGAACTTACAACGGGGATGACCTGATGCTGCCAGATATGAATGATGCCATTACGCTGCGAAAACACCAGCGTGATACAGTAGCCATGGGTATATACAGTGACGGAAATCTTCTAGTGGCACATGAGGTAGGAGCCGGTAAGACCATGACGGCTTGCGCCATTGCTTACGAGAGAAAACGGCTGGGAGTATGTAATAAGCCGCTGATTGCAGTACCAAACCACACCTTAGAACAGTGGGCTACTGAGTTTATGCGGCTTTACCCTAATGCCAATATTTTAGTGGCAACGAACAAGGATTTTGAAAAAAAGCATCGCAGAAGGTTCGTAAGCCGGATTGCTACCGGGGATTATGACTGTATCATTATGGGACACAGCTCTTTTGAGCTGATTTCGCTTTCAAGAGAGCGGCAGTTAACCGCCATGCAGAAAGAAATTGATGAGATTACAAAGAAAATTGATGAAATGAAAATGCTTTCAGGGAAAACGTGGTCTTTAAAGCAGATGGAGATATTCAGACAGAATCTGCAGAATCGGTTTGACCGGCTTTACAATGCGGCGAAAAAGGACGATACGATTTCTTTTGAGGAACTGGGTGTAGATAATCTGTTTGTGGATGAAGCCCATGCCTATAAGAATAATTACAGCTATACCAAAATGCAGAGAGTAGCAGGCGTGGGAGGACAAAGCAGCCAGAGAGCCATGGATATGCATATGAAGTGCCAGTATATCAATGACATTACGAATGAACACGGCGTAGTGTATCTGACCGGCACGCCCGTAGCCAATTCCATGTCGGAGCTTTATGTTATGCAAAAGACTCTGCAGCCATCTGAGTTAAAGCGCAGAGGACTTCTTATGTTTGATTCCTAGGCAAGTACCTTTGGAAAAGTGGAATCATCGTTGGAAATTAAACCCGAGGGCTATACTTTAACAGGACGATAAATATCGTCTTTTTTAAATTATAAGATTGCATAACGAAAGGAGGTTAAGAGAATGTCAAGGACTTCAAAAATTACCGCACTTTATGAGCGTTTATCAAGGGATGATGACCTTACCGGCGAGTCAAATTCAATTATCAATCAGAAGAAATACTTGGAAGATTATGCCCGTAGAAATGGGTTCGGTAACATTCGACACTTTACGGATGATGGTTTTTCGGGTGTGAATTTCAATCGCCCAGGCTTTCAAGCGTTGATTAAAGAAGTGGAAGCAGGCAATGTCGCAACAATCATTGTTAAGGATATGAGCCGATTAGGGCGAAATTATCTGCAAGTTGGTTTTTATACGGAAGTTTTATTTCCACAGAAAGATGTTCGTTTTCTTGCGATAAACAACAGTATTGATAGTGATAATGCTTCGGATAATGACTTTGCTCCGTTCTTGAATATTATGAATGAGTGGTATGCAAAAGACACAAGCAACAAAATCAAGGCTGTATTTGACGCCCGTATGAAAGACGGAAAGGTGTGACGGAAAAACTGAAAGCAAAGGATATGATGAGATGGGTCGGAATGATGAATAATATCCGAGCTTGTGTCGATGAGATTGTACTGAATGATATAGTGTATTCTTAACGGGATACCAACCGAAAGAGAACTGCTGTCTTAATTGATGGCAGTTTTCTTTTTCGGGAAGTATTCAAGAAGTCATAAAGTTGTGAGTATAGTCGAAAAAGTCAAAATAAAATATTTTAATTTGCAATAAAATATTTTGTTTTGGAGAGTTTTGTGATATTATATGAAATATGATTTCATCAAAACGAGGAGGAATGCGTATGAAGTATAATTATAATCGGTTATGGAAGTTGCTGATAGATAAAAAAATTACTAAAACCGAATTGCGTTTGCAAACAGGTATATCAACCAATATGCTTGCAAAAATGGGAAAAGACGAAGCTGTTTCGATGGAAACATTAACGAAAATTGCAACATATCTTCGTTGTGGTATTGATGATATTTTTGAATTTCAACCAGAGGAAAAGGAGTAAGTTACAAATGAAAACATTGACATTAGAGGATTTAAAAAGAGAAGCGAAAATTTTTTGTGATTTTATGAAAAAAGAAAATCACCCATCTTTGATAGGTGTTACAGATGGTAAAGCAGTTGGAACTTATGTTGAACATCGTTTTCAAAGTTATTTAAACAGTAAATATATTCTTGATATTGGAAGCAGTGCAAGGGGTATAGATTTGCCCGGGAATGATATTATGACAGATATTAAGGTTACAAGCATTACACAACCTCAAAGCAGTTGTCCGTTCAAGAATGCGAGACAAAAAATATTTGGATTGGGATACAATCTACTTGTATTTGTATATTCAAAATATGATACTGCAACAACCTGTACATTAGATTTCAAATATTGTACATTTATTGAAAATAGTAGAACAGCAGATTTTACAATCACAAAAAGATTAAGAGAGATGGTAAAAGACGGAGCAAACAAAGAAGATATTATAGGTTTTTTGATTGATAAAAATGTTCCTGGAGATGAAATCATTTATAATGACTTAGCAGATGAAATATTAGATCACACGCCATCTCAAGGATACTTAACTATTAGTAATGCATTACAATGGAGATTACAATATTCTCGTGTTATTGCATTAAACAATTCAGTAGATGGGGTCTTAAATTATGAGTGGAAATAACCAAAAAAAAGAATTTGGAGATTATCAAACACCAATTGAGTTTGCTCGAGATGTTTGTTCATATTTGTATAATACCTTTAATATTCGTCCAACAACGATAATTGAACCAACGGCTGGAATGGGTAATTTTATACAAGCGAGCATAGAACAATTCGATACTTGTGAGAAAGCAATTGGTATTGAAATAAATAAAACTTATTGTTTGCACTGTAAGGAAATATTTCAAGATAAAAAAGTAAATATCATTAACGAAAATTTCTTTGATTTTAAAACAAGTGAATTAGTTTCAAATAAAGAGGAAATTTTAATCATTGGCAATCCGCCTTGGGCAACCAACTCAAATTTGAGTTATAATTTACCAGAAAAAGTGAATTTCAAAGGGCTGTCAGGTACTGATGCGATTACAGGGGCAAGTAATTTTGATATTTGCGAATATATTATTTTAAAATTAATAGAAGATTTCAAAAACACCAATACCGTTATTGCTATGTTGTGTAAAACATCGGTGGCAAGAAATGTATTTGTAGAACTTAATAGGACATCAGTTGCTGTTGAGTATGTAAAAATGATTAATTTCAATTCCAACAAGGTATTTGGTATAAGTGTACCTGCGTGTTTATTAGTTATAAAGTTTTCTGATTCTACTAATAAGGTGAGTATTTGTGAAAATTCGGATATTTCTGAACCCAATAAAATAATATCAACTATTAAATGTGAAAATGGAATATTATCCATCAATAATGATGATGTTTTAGATTTTGAAGGAATTAGCCAGTTTGAATGGAGACAAGGTGTAAAACACGATTGCTCATCAATTATGGAATTAGAAGTGCTTGACGAAAAAACATATGTGAATAAGAAAAAGCAACCAATAGAAATAGAAAAAACTCTTGTGTACCCACTTATAAAAAGCAGTGGATTTAAGTCATATATTATCAATAGTTTTTCTAAGAGAGTTATTGTGACACAGAAAAAAATTAAAGAAGATACAGGGTATATAAAGAAAATTGCTCCACAAACTTGGGCATATCTAACTGAGCATAAAGAAGAATTTCGTAAAAGAAAAAGCAGCATATACAAAGGAGCTCCAGAATTTAGTATGTTTGGAATTGGTGATTATTCATATTCCAAGTACAAAGTTGGAATATCAGGATTCTATAAAAAACCTATTTTTAGTTTGTTATATAATGAGGATAATTTGGAACAAGCAGTAATGGTTGATGATACTTCATATTTTTTATCTTTTGATAATTATAATGATGCTTATGTCTGTATGCTACTCCTTAATAGCAGTTGGGTTCAAAAATTTCTTTTTAGCATTTCTTTTCAAGATGCAAAGCGACCGTATACAAAAAAAGTTCTACAAAGAATAGATTTCAAAAAAATAGTTAATACATTGAACATTAATGAATTAACAGAGACTGAAATTAAATTGAATTTATGTCAATACATAAATGAAGATATGTATAATCATTTTAAAGAACTACTTCAATATAGATAAAAGTAAAAACATCGTAGCAATACGGTGTTTTTGTTACTTAAAACCCACAACTCAATACATAACCACAGGTTAGTACAAATACCTTATGCGATTTTCGGAAAGGCTTAGAAAGGGATATTTACCCTGTTTTCGCCCAGAGAAATGACACAAACAAGGCTTGATGTATCTTATCTGTGGTTTTTATTTTTAGCAGAAAAGGAGAACAAAGAACTATGAAAATGATTGAAAATGAAATGAATGTAAATGTACCTCTTGAAATTGTCAAGGCAAGCGATATTGAGCCAAAAGAAGTGAAATGGCTGTGGTATCCGTATATCCCGTTTGGCAAGGTCACGCTGTTGCAGGGTGATCCCGGTGATGGCAAAAGCAAGTTTATGCTTTCACTCGCCGCTTTGCTTTCAAAGGGAGATACTCTCCCCTTTTCTGATGAAGAAGAACGAGAGCCTATAACAATTATCTATCAGACAACAGAAGATGACGCAGACGATACGGTAGTCCCTCGATTTAATTCGGCAGGCGGTAACGGAGATAACCTTATCTTTATCAAGGAAGATATGAAGTCATTGTCTTTTGGGGATAACCGTATTCGTGAAGCGATTGAAAAGTACAATGCTAAACTTTTAATTCTTGACCCGATGAGTTCCTATATAGGAGAAAGCTGTTCAATGAACAATGCCAACGAAACAAGAGCTGAGTTTAATCATCTGATAGCGGTTGCCAAAGATACAGGCTGTGCGATTGTGATTATTGCTCATATGAACAAGATGAGAGATACGAATCCTCTTTACCGTACCAATGGTTCTATTGACATTGCAGGAGCTGCAAGAAGCATTCTTGCAATCACGAGGACAGCAAACAAAGAAGCACCTGCCGAAAGATATTTGGTGCAGGTAAAATCTAATCTTGCCCCGACGGGTTCGGCAATACTTTTTGAAGTTGCAGAAAGCGGAGTGAATTTTGTTTCAGAACTGGAAATGACTGCGGAAGAAGCGTTTTCTTCTCTTGCCCCTAAAATGGGCAGACCGAGTGAAAAGGAACTCAAGGCAAAGGAGTTCATCTTGGAAATGCTCAAAGATGGAGAAATACTTGCCAACGATTGTGAAGGACTACAAGGAAAGACGTTATTTACTTCATGCCGATTGTCACAGAAAGATACACTACTCGATTGAAAATGATGAGCTGGCTCTGTTAGAACAACAGGGTTTATAAGTGCTTGAGCCGTATGAGGGGAAACTCTCACGTACGGTTCTTAGGGGGGAAGGCGGTAGTAATACCGCTGACCTACCCGACCAGATACTGGAGCAAAAGCAACGGTATATCAGTCAGATTATGACCCGCCGAAGCGCGTTAAGAAGCTGTGAGGATGTAGATGAGGTAGTTCTTCAGTATGCCGAGTTCAAGGCACTTGCTGTATCAGATCCGAAAATCAAACGGAAGATGGAAGTGGATAATGAGGTCTACCGCCTGCAGACGCTAAAATCAGCCTGGAAAAACGAGCATACGGACTTGCAGAACAAGATTACACTCTATTATCCGCGGGAGATTAAGCTGTGTACAGAAAGAATAGAACATAGGAAGGCGGATGCAGAGTTGTATCAGAAGGAAAAGCCACAGGAGTTTTCTGTTACATTAAATCACAGATTATTTGATGAACGGACAAAGGCAGGAGAATATCTGAAGATGCAGATGGCAAATCTGGGGCATGAGGCAGGCGATGTTGTATCAGTGGGAATTTATTCCGGTTTACAGGTAATGTTGAAAAGAGGAGCATTTCATACTATATTTCTCTGTTTGAAAGGGGAGGGCAGCTATCAGGTGGATACCGGAGAATCTGCATTGGGAAATATCACCAGATTAGAGAACCTTGCAGAGAAAATACCACAATATCTGAAAGATGAGGAGAGAAAACTGGGAGAACTGAAAGAACAGTTTGAAGCAGCGAAAGTGCAGGCAGAGTCTCCCTTTTCTGCGGAAGAAAGGCTTGCGGAGCTTTTGAAAGAACAGGTATTCCTTAATCTGGAACTCGAATTTGCGGGCACAGATGAGGAAAAAACAAAAAAAGCGGGAAAAAGTCATGGGAACAGTATATACCGGAAACTTCATAAGCTGGCACCGGAGTTATTTGGGGACACCTATACCTGCATGAAATTTAAGCAGGAGTGTTTTGATGATCTTGTGCTTGAAACTGTCGGAGAGAATGAGTACAGTATTGCCCACTATTATACGCAGAATGGTGACAGGATGCGTGATCCGGAGATTACGTTCATGATGGATGATACAGCCCAATGTGTTTATGTTCTGTCCTATACGCAGGATAACATGGGTATCTATTATGAGACCGAAGACAGAACCGAAGAGCAGATAGAGGAACTGATGGAATTTTTCGATCAATGGCTGACGAATATCAGAGACCAGGGATTTATCTTATATCAGGCATATGGAGAAGATGCGGGATATACAAAAGAGGAGGGGCAAACAGAAGAAACGGAAAGAGAGGAGTGTTGCGTATGAATCAGAAGTATTTAGCGGTCTGTGTGGGTATGGATCCGTACAGCATCAGAGCGGATGAGGGGAATATTGCAGCTTTTATCGGGAAGTATTAGAGAAAGAGGTGGGAAAATGAGAAGCCTTGCGAAATTTGAAAATGTAAATGTGACAGAGACTCTTCAAAAGATAATGGAACATAATACGGAGTTTTACCAGTCGGACTTTTTGTATGATGTGGATATGATCAGGAAAGCAGCTGGGAATGATGATGAGCAAAAAGGAATTTTTTGGATGAGCCGGAAATGTGGAACGTGGGTGTTTGATGAGAAAAATGTGTTTATCCGTAACACACCTGATTACCGCACATGGAGAAATTATCGGGCAGAACTTGATGGAGTTAAGGCATTTTGGGTACGGGCAAACCATAAGCAAGAGGGGATTGTGATAGGGAGCATACTGGAACTTGATTATGAACGAATGAAAAAAGAATTTTCCACGGTAGAAGTTAATGCAGAGAGTGCCTGGCTGGTATTTAAAAACCAGGAGAACTCAAGGATTTTTCCGGTGTTTGAATTTGAGGAAAATAGGCAGGCAATTGTACAGAGATATGGAGGCATTCAAAGAATTATCTATTATGTAAAGGATGAGGAAGTACTGGAGAGTCATCTGGACACACTTTTTGAGAAACTGTACCAGGATGCAGAGCCAATGGATATTGACAGCTATATTGACCTTATGGATAAGGAACGCTTTGAAGGGTGCGGATATGAAAAAGGGGATTTGCATTTTATCACGCCGGCAGCTGCCAGGAATGGTTTGGAACATCATTTGAATGTATATGGAGTGAGGAAAGACACTGGTGCGGTGCGCTTACAGTCGACAGAGGATGTGGAGGACTATATCCGTAAATATGGTACTTTTGGTATGACAGCAGAGGAAAAGACCCTGCTGTCTTTTATGAATCTGGGGAATGGCATTGACGGGCTGTTCACTAAGGAAGAGCAGGATGCTTTGTATCGGATAGTTCTGCAGGCAGGAATTTCAGGGTATTTTCCACAGCAGCAAATTGACAGCATCACACATAAACTGGAATGTGTGATGGGAAGATGTGACAGTGAGGAAGCCTGTGGAGAGGATATGGAATTGGAACGATAAGCAGAGCAGGAGTGTATGGATAGTGATATGCTTCTGTTCTTACTTTTGGGAATGTAGAGACGGGAGGCGATCTTTTGCAGATACAGCAGCGGGGCAGACAAATGCCCTTTACGGAAGAGCAGATGCAGCAGATTTATAGTACGAATATTATAGATTTTGCAGTAGAAAATGGTTTTGAGATAGAAAAAAGTGATAAAGCCACGGTTCATGTGAAGCACAATGGGGGATTATTCCTGTTTAAGCATGGACGTGGCTATTATTCATTCACAGAGGAAAAGGGAGGCAATATTGTGGAATTTGCCATGCACTATTTGGGATTGGAAAAACTGGAAGCAATGGAGCTTATATTAGGATGCAGAGCCTATGAGCAGACTGACCATATCGTTGAACCGCAGGAAAAGGCAGAACGGGGAGCAATGGTATTACCGGCTAGAGACACGGATGACCGCCGGGTGTTTGCATACCTGACAAAGACAAGAAAGATTGATCCGGAGATTGTGCAGGCTATGATGAAACAGGGAAAAGTATACCAGTCAAGACAGGAAACAGGAGGAAAAGTGCGCCGGAATTGCGTGTTTGTCGGGTATGACAGCAAGGGGACGCCAAGATACTGTGCCCTGCGTGGTTCTAGTGCGGACAGCAGTTTCCGGCAGGATATGGAGAATTCAGATAAGACCTATGGTTTTCTCATGGAGGGAAGAAGCAACCGTGTCTATGAGTTTGAGGCGCCCATCGATGCCATGAGTCATGCCACGCTTTATAAGCTGCGGGGATATGACTGGAGAAAGGACTACCGGATATCGGAAGGCTGCCTGTCAGACCGGGCACTGAAGCGGTTCTTAGAGGAACATCCGGGAGTCAATGAAATCGTGTTCTGCTATGACAATGATGTGGACGGGAAACTTGCAGACGGTACACCCCATAATCACGGTCAGGTAAGGGCGGAAGAAGCGAAGAAACATTACCAGTCTCTGGGGTATAAGGTAGCCATACAGACACCCAAAGAGAAAGATTTCAACAAAGTACTGACTTCACTTTATGAACAGCCCAAACAACAGCAGAGTGTGACAGAAGGAGAGGAAGATGAGGAAGAGGATGAGGATATGGAGCCTTAAGACACTGTTTTTCACTTTTTGGGAAAAGGCTGCTCTGCAGCCGGGTGTGCCTGGGCACACCGTACTTACACCAGGCGTAGCTTGAAAGCCAATCTCCGATTGGCTTTGTTAAGGCGGGAATAGGCGGGTTCCACACCGCCGGAAAACAGCTTGCAGGCAAAGCCTGCAACGGGGTTATCTCATAATGCGCGGGGTTCTTGTCAGAACACTTGCAGGAGGAATCGTAAATGGGAGGTGGAAGTATCAAAAAGCCGACACAGAAGCGTTCTATCAATTTTACAACGGAGACTCTGGAAACGCTGGATAAGCTGGCAGCAAAAAACCATACCACGACATCGGAACTGGTGCGGGGATATGTGGAGAAAGGGCTTTCCATAGAGGGAAGCCGCGAGGATATAGATTTTATAGCCCGCATCATCCGGCAGGAGATTACAGCAGTATATCATGTGGACGAAATCAGGGCGATTGCAGATCATGGTACAGAACGTCTGGCAAAGATGCTGATGAAGATAGGAAAGATCAATGGAGCAGTATTCTTTCTTCTCATTAAAGTTTTAATGAATCTTGCCAATGAGGGGAGTGAGGACGATTTTGATCAGATGCTTTCTCAAGCGGTCAAGCTGGGTGTGGATTATATGCAGAAAAAGGATTTTCAGATCAACAGTTTTCTGCAGGATACGGCGAATCTGCGGGAGCTGTCTGATAAAATTTAGAAAAAATATAAAAGTAAAATCGGAGGTAAACCATGACTTACGAAAAATTTATGGAACTGGTAAAGGAGCAGATTTTGTCTTTCTTGCCGGAAGAATATGCAAATGCAGAGGTAATAATACAGGAAGTAACAAAGAATAACGATCAGAAATTTCAGGCAGTATGTATGAAACGTCCGGCGGACAGAATAGTGCCGACTATTTATCTGGATGGATATTATCAGATGCATCAAAATGGACGGGATATGGATAGCATTTTGGCTGATCTTGCAAAAACACATCAGGAAAGTATGGCAGAGAGTGCAGGGTGGCTGCCTTTCCATGCAGATGATTATGAAAGTGTAAAAAGCAGGCTGTATGTAACTGTATTGAACAGGGATAGCAATCAAAATTATTTGAAGGATGCTGTACATAAGGATCTGCCTGATACTGACATAACAGCAGTTGTGCGGGTTCTTTGTGAAAACAGGAAAGAAATAGGGACGGCAAGTTTTCTTGTAAAAGAAAATATGTTAGAAATGTGGGGAATCTCTGAGGAAGCGGTGTATGAACAGGCATTAAAAAATACAGAAAGTCTTTTCAAACCGGATATGTTCAACATAATGACAATTTTATCAGGTCGTGATGAGGAAGAAGCAAAAAACAGAGTACTTTCGCCTTATGAGCAGTATGTCCTTACTAATGATGACAAGATGAACGGTGCAACGGTCATGCTTTATCCGAATCTGTTACGGGAGATTGGAGAGGCAACGGGGAGTAACTTTTTTATTCTGCCAAGCAGCATCCACGAACTCATTTTAGTAAAGGACAATGGAGAGATGAGTGCGGAGGAACTTCAACGTATGGTAATGGAAATCAACAGAACCCAGCTTGATCCGGAAGAGGTGCTGTCGGATGAAGTGTATTGCTATGATTATAAGCAGCAGAAGCTGGTCATGGCAACAGAACCCGGCCAGACAAAGGAATTTATTGCAGAGATGTCGGGAATGCAGGAACAAGATGAGAGTTTGGAGGAAGACAGGGAAGCCGGTTATTGTATGGACAAGTAAGAGAAGAAAACAGAATGGACCCGGATTTATTCAAGGAATGGAGGATAACGAGAGATGAATCAGGCACAAAGATATGAGTATCTTGTAGGGCTGACCGAAGGGAAGAAACTGGATTCTGACTATCGGGCAGCCTTTTACATTTTATCCAGTGTACCGGAGCTTTTTGAGGCGGCAAAAAAATGTGTGGATCCATATGGTATTTCTTTTGACAAAATCAAAAAGTCATGCAAAGGAAATTTGGAGGAGTACCAGAGCCAGCTTTTGTCTATGGCACATAACCTTTTCTCATGGAACAGCAGGACGATTGCCACACCACATGAACTGTCCCGTCTTACCTATCCGTGGATGGAGATCGCCTGCAACGCTATTTTCATTTCAGGCGGGGCGGTTTCTGTGCAGATACAGGAAAATGAAAGTGGAGAGCCGGAGTTGGTTTTGGATGCAGCACCTTATGAGAAAACAAAGAAGATATATGAAGGGCTGCAAAGAATGGGGGAGCAGCTGGCGGTTCGGATGGAAGAAGATGCTGAGGAAAGGGAGAGATAAGAATGGTAGATGTATTTGTGAAATATAAAGGGAATTGCCTGCATACGCAGTTCCCGCAAAGGATGGATGATCTTGCGGAACAGCTTGCAAGTATTGGTATAGCACAGTCTGTGTCAAAAATACCGGCACTTGGAAATGAGGAGATAAAGGTTACAATGGAGGCTCTTGATGAAGCTGGAAAGGTTATTGTCACACGGATTAAGGATGATGATAGTCTGGGAACCGTCAACCATGTAAGCCTTGCTGTGAATCGCGCTTGTCCTTATGGCTACCGTGAATTTTTGGATATGCTTGCACCAAAGCAGGGAGGAGAGTATGAATTTTACCAGAAGTTCGATCGCATAGGGGCAAGCAGTAAAACTGGAATCACCGGTCTTTTGGAGGAAACGGTGCGGTATGCGGCAATGATGTCGGAGTATGAGAGGGTGTGCAGGGAGAAAGAACAGACGCAGGAGGGAGAGGAAGACTGGGAGCAATAGAAAAGCAGTGAAGGTGGAAATATATTATAGTACGAAAAGAAGCCGCCATAAATGACGGCTTCGCGGTTACAAAATTACCAGGATCGCTCCTGCGTTTACATCATTATACTAGCACAAAGTAAGGGAAAAAACAATGTCGATCTTAGTGTATAAGCAGCGTTTCCGGCATCCCAATAAAAAGGACACACCGGGAGCCAACTATGCCCATATACGATATATCGCAACTAGACCAAAGGTTTTGAAGAATGAAAATATGTCTCATGGACTTTTCGGAAAACTGGAGCCGGGAGCGGTTACAGAATTTGAGGACTGGAAGGATGTAGCGAAGTTGTCTTATGCCAATTCTAAAAAGGGAATCCTCATGTACCGCAGCGTGGTGTCTTTTGCAGAAGATACAGCAAAAGAGCTTCTTTTAAATGATCAGAAAAGCTGGCAGGGATATATTGAAAACCACATCATGACGATTGCAGAAAAGAACGGCATCAAACGGGAAAACCTGCAATGGGCGGCTGCGGTGCATGGGGAAAGGAGGCACCCTCATATCCATGTGGTGTTCTGGGACAAGTCTGTAAGAGTAAAGAATCCGTTTACAGCGCCGCAGATACCAAATGCCATCCGAAAGCAGATGATAAAGGACACTTTCGCGGAAAAGATACTTACCTTTGCAAAAGAGAAAGATATGGCAGTAAAGGAGATGCGCCGGATAACGGATGAGCTGGTGGAGGAATTTGAGGAAGAACTGCGGTGTAAAAGCTCCGGCAGATTTCAGGTAGCGGAAAAATGGTTGGAAGAAGAACTGGAACAGGGATTCTCTTTTGACAAAAAGATGCTATCGGAGCTCTCAGAGAGGCTCTTTACACTTCGGACTATGATACCGGAACACGGAAGGATTGCTTATGGTTTTTTACCACCGGAGAGCAGGGAAAAGACGGACGAATTGGTACAATTTCTGCTTTTGGAGATACCGGAGATCAGAAAGTGCTTTGAACGGTATGTAGATGCCAAGTGCAGCATGGCTGGATTGTATGCTGCGGATGAGGACTGGCTTTTAAAGCAAAAGAAGAAGTTTGAAAAGGAAGCGGAGAAGATACTGGCGAACCGGATATTGTCCGGCGTTAAGGCAATATGCAGACTAGTAGATTGAATAATAATTAACTGGCCATATTGGGGTTAGCTTCTTCTTCGG
>Avalanche_p1__coassemble_750_pt1 | contig 32513 bp, 31 predicted proteins | sample Avalanche_p1__metabat2_low_PE_018 | metagenome-assembled genome bin Avalanche_p1 | reverse complement strand
ATAAAAACGGAGCTGTTGCTCCAGTAGATTATTTATCTACTTTTGCAACAGCCCCGTTGTTTTGCAATCCTGATATTCTTTCGGCTTGGTAAAAATTTCACCTATTTTGGCAAAATATTCTATTCTTATCAGGCGGGAAATTGCGTATAGTGATAGCAGAAGAAAACAAGAGCATAAAGGAAGGTGAAAATGTGGGGGAGACAATTTTGCGGATGGAGGGGATTGATAAATCCTTTACCGGTGTACATGCCCTAAAAGGGGTTGATTTCGACCTGCAAAAGGGTGAGGTACATGCATTGATGGGGGAAAACGGAGCAGGAAAGTCCACATTGATGAAGATTTTGACCGGTATCTATGCAAAGGACGCCGGGACGATTACATACGAAGGCGCGGCAGTGGAATTTAAGACGCCGAAGGAGGCGCAGGACGCAGGAATTGCAATCGTTCATCAGGAGCTGAACATGATGAATCATCTGACAGTCGCTCAGAATATTTTTATCGGCAGAGAGGCGATGAGCGGCAGGATCATCAACGATAAGAAGATGAATGAGGATGCCGCGGCGCTGTTTCGACGATTAAATATCAAGATTGATCCGGCGGCGGTTATGGGAGATCTGACAGTCGGTAAGCAGCAGATGTGCGAGATCGCAAAAGCAATCTCAAGAGAGGTCAAGCTGATTGTATTTGATGAGCCGACTGCGGCGCTCACGGACGCGGAGATCGAGGAGCTGTTTAAGATCATCCGTGATTTAAGGGAGCGGGGACTTGGCATTATTTATATTTCCCATCGTATGGATGAGATCAAAGTGATCACCGATCGCGTGACGGTCATGCGAGACGGAGAATATGTGGGAACCCTGATCACAAAGGACTGCTCGAAGGAAGACATTATCAATATGATGGTCGGGCGCGTTATCTATGAGGAGCCAAAGCAAAAGAGCATGGTGGCACAGGACGCTCCGGTTGTCTTAAGCGTTCGTCACTTAAATGCGGGCAAGCTGGTTCGGGATGTAAGCTTTGATTTGCGCAAGGGTGAAATTCTTGGCTTTGCCGGTCTGATGGGAGCCGGACGCACGGAGACGGCACGCGCGATTTTTGGCGCAGACCCCGTGGAGAGCGGTGAGATTTACATGAATGGAAAGCAGGTGCAGATCAAATGCCCGAAGGACGCTGTCGCGGCCGGTATCGGCTATCTGTCGGAGGACAGAAAGCGCTATGGGATCATTCTTGATAAGACGATCACGGAAAATTCCACGATGGCAACGATGGAGGAATATCAAAAAGGCGTATTCATTGATAAAAAGAAAGAGCGTCAGGTGACAGAAAGCTATGTAAAGAAATTAAAGACAAAAACACCTACGGTCGATGCGGCGGTCGGAAATCTTTCCGGCGGCAATCAGCAGAAGGTCGTCATTGCAAAGTGGCTGGTCAGAGACTGTGAGGTATTGATCTTTGACGAGCCGACGAGAGGAATCGACGTCGGGGCAAAGAGTGAGATTTATCATCTGATGAATGAGCTGGCAGCAGCAGGGAAGGCGATCATTATGATTTCCTCGGAGCTGCCGGAGGTATTGCGCATGAGCGACCGCATTATGGTAATGTGCGAGGGAAGGATCACCGGTGAGATACCGATTGAGGAAGCGTCTCAGGCAAGCATTATGACAGCGGCAACGTTAAGGGATTAGGGGGAGTGAGAAAATGTCTGATAATAAGAAAAATAAGTTTATGGATAATCCGGTGGTAAAGGCGATAGGAACGCAGCGGTTGATCGCGATGCTGGCATTGTGTGTGCTGTTTGTCTTTTTCTGCGCCGCATCACCGTCCTTCCGTCAGTACAGCACCTTTGTAAGTATTATGGATGCGTCCTATTATATCGGATTTATGGCGATCGGTGTTACCTTCGCGATCATTACGGGAGGAATCGATCTTTCTATCGGAACGGTGCTTGTGTGTTCTTCCCTGATTTCGGGAACGCTGGCAACCAAATATAATCTTCCGGTCGGGCTTTGTCTGCTGATCGGAATTTTGATCGGCGCGCTGTTTGGACTGTGTAACGGTCTTATGGTATCGAAGATGGGACTGCCGCCCTTTATTGCGACGCTTGGCACAATGATGATCTCCAAAGGACTTGGATCGATCTTTACGAGAGCACAGAGCGTGACATGGCCGCAAAGCACGGAGTCTGGCGGATGGTTTCGTAATATTTTTAAGGTGACGATACAGACAGACAATGGAATCGTCATGATACCGACAGGCTTTATTCTTCTGATCGTTCTGGCGATCTTAATGGCTGTCATTTTAAATAAGACGAAAACAGGACGTTACATTCTGGCATTGGGAAGCAATAAAGAGGCAACACGCTTATCTGGCGTGAATATTGCAAAATATGAGACGCTTGCCTATGTGTTCAGCGGAACGTTCGCGGGAATCGCAGGTGTTGCATATGCGGCTACCTATTCCACCCTGCTTCCGGGAAACGGCGGCGGTATGGAGCTTGATGCGATCGCCGGTGTTGTCATCGGAGGAACGAGTATGAGCGGCGGCTACGGAACGATCGGCGGAACCTTAATCGGTGTGTTCATCATGTCAGTATTAAAAATCGGACTTCCGTTTGTCGGTCTGCAGAACCAGTATCAGCAGTTCATTACAGGCTTTGTGCTTATTATTGCGGTATTTGCGGATGTCTACAACCGGAGAAAAAAGAGCAAAAATTAATCATGTATGTATCCCTTATGGGGCATAAATAAAAAAATTTCTATTGGGAGGTAGAAGTATGAAACGAAAATTATTGAGTGCGCTGTTGTGCGTATCTATGGCTGCTGCATTGTTTGCAGGCTGCGGTGACAAGCCGGCAGAGCCGACGACAGGTACGCCGGATGCATCAGGCACGCCGGATGTGGCTTCCACTGAGGTGTCCAAACCGCAGGAGTCGGGAACAGATGAGGAAATGCTGATCTATCTTGTTTCCAAGGGCTTCCAGCATCAGTACTGGCAGGCAGTGTATCAGGGAGCGCTTGAGGCGGCAGCAGAGTATGGGGTAAAGATGGAGATGGTCGGACCGCCTTCGGAGAGTGACATCCAAGAGCAGGTACAGATGTTAAATAACGCCATCAACCTAAAGCCGGCAGCGATCGGTCTGGCAGCGCTTGATACGGAGGCTTGTATGGATTTGATCAAGGTAGCGCAGGATTCTAAGATCCCGATCATTGGATTTGACTCCGGTGTTCCGAATGCGCCGGAGGGTGCGATCTATGCAAATGCATCCACAGATAACTATGCGGCAGGCGAGCTTGCGGCAGAGGAGACCTATAAGCTGATCGAGAGCAAGATCACGGATGCCAAGGAGCCGGTAAGAATCGGCGTAATGTCGCAGGATGCAACCTCTGAGGCAATCTTAAACCGCGGCTATGGCTTTGTCGATAAGATGAAGGCGCTGGCAGAGGCAGCAGGAAAGAAGGTTTCTGTTGAGGGGCATACAAACTTTGTAGATAAGTGCGGCGGAACGGTAGGCGGTGCGGATGTGGTCATTGAGGTGGTTGTTCCGGCAGCCGTACAGGCGGAATTGTCTGTAGCAGACGGCTCAGCGCTGTTGAATAAAAAGGATATTATTGCGGTATATGCCTCCAACCAGTTCTCCGGTGAGGGACTTGTAAATGCAGACGCAAACCTCCATAAGCTTGGTGCAGACGGTGTGATCGGCGTAGCGTTTGATTCCGGTAAGGTGATCATGGACGCGATCAAGTCCGGCACACTTTCGGGCGCTGTGACACAGGATCCGATCGCGATCGGATACAAGACCGTAGAGCTTGCGGTTGCTGCTGCAAAGGGCGAGACGGTATCTGATGTAGATACAGGCTGTAAGTGGTATACGGCAGAGAATATGGAAGACGAAGATATAGCTCCAATTCTTTATGAATAAGGAATAAAGGCAGGGGTCGGAACGATGATTCCGACCCCCTTGCTTTTACATAGGCGGGCATGGCAAAGCGAGAGTCTGTTGTTTTCATAAGGATGTTTTTGTTTTTCTTCTGAAAAAACAAAGCAGTGGCATAAAAACAACATAAAACAACATAAAAATATTGACAAACAACAAAAACAAACATATAATTTAGGTGAATTGATGTTGGATTACGAGGAGAAAGAAAAAAATCCTTATCAGAAATGAGGCATTTTATGAAGAAATATCAGAGTGCGAGAATCCCAAAAACAGAACGAATTACGAAGCTTGTGGAGCATTTGTATGCGAAGCTTCCGGAGATAGAGCCGCATAGAGCGGTGCTTTTGACGGAGTCCTATCGCCGGACAGAAAATGAACCGGTAGTTTTGCGCAGGGCGAAAGCATTTGCACATATTTTAGAGAAGCTGCCGATCATCATCCGGGAGGGAGAGCTGATCGTTGGAAGCTCCACGATAGCGCCGAGGGGCTGTCAGACGTTTCCCGAATTTTCCTACGAATGGCTGGAGAAGGAGTTTGATACGGTAGAGCATCGCGAGGCAGACCCGTTTTATATTTCGGATGAGACGAAGCAAAAACTGCGTGAGGCAGATGCTTACTGGAAGGGAAAAACGACGAGTGAGCTTGCAACAGCTTATATGGCGTCTGAGACGTTAAAGGCGATGGAACACAATATGTTCACACCCGGAAATTATTTCTATAACGGTGTCGGACATGTGACAGTGCAGTATGAGAAGGTACTTGCGATCGGCTATGAGGGTATTTTAAACGAGGCGAAGGAGGAGCTGGCGCGCTGTGATTTCGGAGATGCCGATTATGCGACAAAAAGCCGTTTCCTTGAGGCTGTGATCATAAGCTGCCGTGCCGCGATCGGCTATGCAGAACGCTATGCCGCACTGGCAAGAGAGATGGCGCAAACCTGTCAGGACGAGAGACGGAAGCAGGAGCTTCTCGTGATAGCGGAGAATTGCAGGAATGTTCCGGCAAGGGGCGCAAAAACTTTCTATGAGGCATGCCAGAGCTTTTGGTTCGTACAGCAGCTTTTGCAGCTTGAGTCTTCCGGTCACTCGATCTCTCCGGGACGGTTTGACCAGTATATGTATCCTTACTACAGCAGAGATATAGAGGAGGGCAGGCTGACAAGGGAGTTTGCGCAGGAGCTGATCGACTGTATCTGGGTAAAGCTAAACGATTTGAATAAATGTCGTGATGCGGACAGCGCGAAAGGATTTGCAGGCTACAGCCTGTTTCAGAATCTGATCGTCGGCGGGCAGGATGCACATGGCAGAGACGTCACAAACGATCTGTCGTTTATGTGTATCGAGGCATCGTTCCATGTATTTTTGCCGCAGCCGTCGTTGTCCATCCGCGTATGGAACGGTTCGCCGCAGGAGCTTTTGATACGGGCGGCAGAATTGACAAGAACGGGGATCGGACTTCCGGCTTACTACAATGACGAAGTGATCATACCGTCGCTTATGAGCCGGGGACTGACGCTTGAGGATGCCAGAACCTACAATATCATCGGATGCGTCGAGCCGCAGAAAGCGGGAAAGACAAACGGCTGGCATGACGCGGCATTCTTTAATATGTGCCGTCCGCTGGAGCTTGTGTTCAGCAACGGTATGGACTGCGGAGAGCAGGTTGGACCAAGAACGGGACGCGTCGAGGAGATGCAGACGTTTGAGGAAGTCTATGATGCGTACAAAAAACAGATGGATTATTTTATCTCTCTGCTGGTCAACGCAGACAACGCCATCGATCAGGCACATGCAGAGCGCGCGCCGCTGCCGTTTCTGGCAAGTATGGTGGACGACTGCATCAAGCGGGGCAAGACCTGTGAGCAGGGCGGCTGTGTCTACAACTTTACCGGACCGCAGGGCTTTGGGATCGCAAACGTAGCAGATTCCCTGTATGCGATCAAAAGGCTTGTGTATGAGGAGAAGAAGGTCTCCATGGCGGAATATAAAAATGCGCTGCTGTTTAATTACGGAAAAGGTGTAAAGCATCCGCTTGTCGTGGCACAGGTGGCAGGTATGGTGGCAGATGAGCTTACAAAGCAGGGGATCACGCCGGAGGTCGGTGCAGTTGCGGCTGCGGCAGGACAGATCATCGCACAGGCAGCCACGCCGGAGAGCCGCAGCAAATATCAGAGATTACTTGATCTGATCGAGGAAGTGCCGAAGTTTGGAAACGACGAGGAGGAGGACGATCTCTTTGCGAGGGACGCTGCTTATATTTATACAAAGCCGTTATTAAATTATCGAAACCCGCGCGGCGGTATCTTTCAGGCGGGACTTTATCCGGTATCTGCAAATGTGCCTCTGGGAGCACAGACCGGAGCGACGCCGGACGGCAGACTTGCGGGAGTTCCGGTGGCGGACGGCGTATCACCCACGGCAGGAGCGGACGTCAATGGACCAACGGCGGCAGCCAATTCCGTATCGGTGTTAGATCACGGTATTGCCTCAAACGGAACGCTGTTTAATCAGAAATTCCATCCGTCGGCATTGAGCGGCACAGACGGACTTCACAATTTCGTGAGCCTGATCCGCACTTATTTTGACCAGAAGGGAAGCCATATGCAGTTTAATGTTGTGTCAAAGGACACACTGCTGGATGCACAGAAGCACCCGGAGAATTACAAGCATCTTGTCGTGCGTGTGGCAGGTTACAGCGCCCTGTTTACAACACTTTCCAAGAGCCTTCAGGATGACATCATAAGACGGACCGAGCAGGGCTTTTAAGAGGTGCTTGCCATGGATGATTTGTTACATATAAAGGGACGGATTTTTGATATTCAGCGCTATTCCATTCATGATGGAACAGGCATCCGTACGATCGTATTTTTAAAGGGCTGTGTGCTGCGGTGTCTCTGGTGCTGCAATCCCGAATCGCAGGAATTTGGGATAGAGACGATGCTGGTGGACGGAAAGCCAAAGATTATGGGCAGGGACGTGACGGTAGAGGAAGTCATGGAGACGGTTGAAAAGGATCGCAATTACTATCGCAAAAGCGGCGGGGGCTTGACGCTTTCCGGCGGAGAGAGCCTCTGTCAGCCGAAGTTTGCCGCGGCGCTGCTTCAGACGGCAAAAGAGCGGGGGATCGGCACGGCGATGGAGAGTATGGGATGTGCGCCCTATGAGGTGATCGCGCAGCTTCTGCCGTGGCTTGACACATACCTGCTTGACATTAAGCATATGAATCCCGAAAAGCACAGGAAGTTTACCGGAAAAAGCAACGAGCTGATGCTTGCGAATGCAAGGAAGATCGCAGAATCCGGGATGACGGAGCTGGTGATCCGCGTTCCGGTCGTACCAACCTTTAACGATACGCCGGAGGAAATCGCACAGATCGCCCGATTTTCGGATAAGCTTTGCGGTGTAAGGAAAATCCATCTTCTTCCGTATCACAGACTGGGACAGGATAAGTATGAGAGGCTTTCCAGAGAGTATGCCCTAAAGGATTTGCTGCCGCCGGAGACAGAGCATATGCAGATGTTAAAAAAGACGGTGGAGAGCGTATCACGGCTGGAATGCCGGATTGGAGGATGAGGCATTGGACGTAAGAACGATAGACAATGGCATGAGAATCATACAGGAGAGTGTTCCGGGGCGTCAGGTGACGCTGGCACACATTATCGCAAGTCCTGATCAGACACTTTATGAAAAGCTTGGCTTAGATCCGCGGCTTGACTATGAGAAGGGTGCGATCGGCGTTGTGACGGTCACTCCTTCCGAGACGGCGATCATCATGGCGGATATTGCAATGAAAGCAAGCGGGATCACGCTTGGATTTGTGGATCGGTTCAGCGGTTCTCTCATTCTCACGGGCACTGTCAGCGAGGCGGAGGCAGCGACAGAGGCGATGCTTGACTATGTCGAAGAAAAATTAGGTTACACGGTCTGCCCCATCACAAAGACATGAAAAAGCTGATCTTGATGGGAAGAAGTCAGGCGGGAAAGACGACGCTGACACAGGCGCTGCGTGGTGAGGAGATCCATTATCATAAGACACAGTATGTGTCAAATTATGAAAGTGTGATCGATACGCCGGGGGAATATGCACAGAGCCACAGGCTTGGAAAGGCATTGGCGCTCTACACCTACGAAGCGGACGTTGTGGGAATCCTTGTGGCAGCAAACGAGCCGTATTCGCTGTTTCCGCCGAATGTGACTTCACAGGCGAACCGTGACTGCATTGGGATCGTGACAAAGATCGACCTGCCAAATGCCAATATTCCACAGGCAGACAGATGGCTTGAGATTGCAGGCTGCAAGCATATTTTTCATGTAAATTCCAAAGAGGGGATCGGGGTCGCTGAAATCCTTGCGTATCTGCAGGAGGATGACGACAAAACAGGTGAGCAATAGCCGTTCGGACTATTCCGGTCAGAGGACGGCAATCAAAATAAAGACACATATTTTTCAGGAGGAACGATACTATGGTAAATGAAATGGAAATCAAAAAACAGATTTGTGAGATTGGCAGAAGAATCTATAACCGCAACATGGTGGCAGCCAACGACGGAAACATCTCTGTGAAGCTGAACGATCATGAGTTTTTGTGCACGCCGACAGGCGTATCAAAGGGCTTTATGACGCCGGAGTATATCTGTAAGGTAGACGAGAACGGAGACGTGATTCAGGCAAATAAAGGCTTTAAGCCGTCCTCAGAGATTAAGATGCATATGCGTGTTTATCAGAAGCGTCCCGACATTGGTTCGGTGGTACATGCACACCCGACCTATGCAACGGCGTTTGCGATCGCCGGAATCCCGCTGACACAGCCGATCATGCCGGAGGCAGTCATCTCACTTGGCTGCGTACCGATCGCAGAGTACGGCACTCCTTCTACGATGGAGATTCCGGACAATCTGGAGAAATATCTTCCGTACTTTGATGCGGTTCTGCTGGAGAACCACGGGGCATTGGCATGGAGCACCGATCTTCTGGCAGCTTACCACAAAATGGAGGGACTTGAGTTTTACGCGGAGCTTCTCTATAAGTCCAAAATGCTTGGAGGACCAAAGGAGTTTGATAAGGCTAATATCAAAAAGCTCTATGAGATCCGCCGCAAATTCGGACTTCCGGGCAAGCATCCGGCAAACATCTGCTTAAACAAAGACGGAGACAATTGCCATAACTGCACTGCCTGCGGGACAGAGGAATATAAGAATATGCCGGGCTATGAATATAATTTTGGCTGTGACTGCGGCAGTGAGAGCGTACGTACCAATACAAACGCCTCCAATGCAAACGGAACGGTGGATGCTGCGATGATCGCCGAGATTGTAAAGAGAGTGATCGCCGAGATGAAATAGGAGCTTCAGCCGGGAGCTTTGCGCCGTGGTCTCACAAATTCAAATCGCTTTGGAATGGAGATTTTTATGAAACAGCAGGAAATGGAAGTCATAGTGCGAAGGGTGCTCAACGAGCTTGGCACAGGGGTTGCGATGAGTTTAAAGCTGGCAACCGGGCTGATCGCGCAGACAGAAGCAAAGGCGCAGGAGCTTGGCGTCCATGCCGTCATTGCAGTATCGGATGCCTCCGGCAGACCGGTGGCGGTACATTGTATGGACGGGGCATATATTGGCAGCTACGATGTGGCGTTAAATAAAACCTATACGGCAGTGGCATTTCAGATGCCCACCGACCGGCTCGCGGCTCTTGCGGCGCCGGGCGGAGAATTGTATGGCATCCAGAATACCAACGACGGAAAAATTGTTATTTTTGGCGGCGGTGAACCTCTTTATCTGGGGGATGTGATGATAGGAGCGATTGGCGTCAGCGGCGGAACAGCCGAGCAGGATACTCTGCTTGGCAGGTATGCAAAAAATAAATTAAAGGATGTGATAGCTTGGAAATGACAGAGAGCCAGATCAGAAATATCGTCGGGGAGGTTATGGCAAAGATGCAGCTAAGTGCCGGCATGGGCGGCATTCACGGCGTGTTTTCTGATATGAATACGGCGATTGAAAAGGCAAAGGAAGCGCAAAGGCAGATACGCGTCATGTCGATGGATCAGAGAGAGAAGATCATCACAAGGATGCGTGAAAAGATTAAGGAGAATGCCGAGACGCTGGCACGCATGGGTGTTGAGGAGACCGGCATGGGAAATGTCGGAGACAAGATTTTAAAGCATCTGCTCGTGGCGGAAAAGACGCCGGGCACAGAGGATATTATGACGACGGCATGGTCGGGCGACAGAGGCTTGACGCTTGTTGAGATGGGACCGTTTGGGGTTATCGGCGCGATCACCCCTTGCACCAATCCGAGTGAGACCGTACTCTGCAACACGATGGGAATGCTGGCGGGCGGAAACACAGTCGTGTTTAATCCGCATCCGCAGGCGATCCGCACCTCCATCTGCGCGGTTAATCTGTTAAATGAGGCATCGCTTGAGGCGAGCGGACCGGACAACATCGCGTGCACGGTCAGCGAGCCGACGCTTGCGACAAGTGATGTGATGATGAAGCATAAGGATATACCGCTTCTCGTTGCAACCGGAGGACCGGGCGTTGTGACAGCCGTCTTATCCAGCGGCAAGCGGGGCATCGGTGCGGGGGCAGGCAATCCTCCGGCGCTCGTCGATGAGACGGCTGACATCCGCAAGGCGGCGGAGGATATTATAAACGGATGCACGTTCGACAACAATCTTCCATGTATTGCGGAGAAGGAGGTCGTTGCGGTAGACGCAATCTGTGATGAACTGATGCATTATATGACACAGGAGCAGGGCTGTTATCTGGCTTCGGAGGAGGTACAGCAGAGACTGATCGCCACGGTTATGAACGAAAAGGGCGCGCTAAACCGCAAATGTGTCGGAAGGAGTGCAAAGGCGCTGCTTGCAATGGTAGGCGTGACAGTTCCCGATAATATCCGCTGCATCATCTTTGAGGGAAACAAGGAACATCCGCTGATCAAAGAGGAGCTGATGATGCCGATCCTCGGCATCGTGCGTGCAAGAGATTTTCGGGAAGCAGTAGAGCTGGCAGTCTGGCTGGAGCACGGAAACCGTCATTCCGCACACATACATTCCAAAAATGTGGACCGTATCACAGAATATGCGAGAGCGATGGACACGGCGATCCTTGTAAAGAACGGTCCGTCCTATGCGGCGCTTGGCTTTGGCGGAGAAGGCTTTGCGACCTTTACGATCGCAAGCCGCACCGGAGAGGGCTTAACGAGTGCATCGACGTTTACGAAGCGCAGACGCTGTACGATGTCAGACAGCTTGTGTATCCGCTAGAATATGACAGAAAGAAAATGTGGAGGTGAAGTGGCATGGAAGTAAATGCTTCTTGTGTGGAAGAAATTGTAAAGCAGGTGCTGGATAATCTTTCGGGAACTGCGTCATATCAGACTTCCGTTGGAACGGGTGAGATTCCAAAGACGGCGCATGTTGCGATGCTCACATCCTTGGAGCATTTTGAGATTCGGGAATATCCGATGCCGGAAGTCGGCGATGACGATATTCTCGTCAGGGTAGAGGGATGCGGCATTTGCGGAACAGACGCGCACGAGTTTAAGCGCGATCCGTTCGGACTGATTCCGGTAGCGCTCGGACATGAGGGGACGGGCGAGATCGTGAAAATGGGAAAGAATGTCACAAGAGACAGCGCCGGAAAGCCGGTGAGGGTAGGCGATAAAATCGTAACCTGTATGATCTTTAAAGCCAATCCCGACATCACGATGTTTGATTTAAACAAGCAGAATGTCGGGGGTGCAGACGTCTACGGATTGCTGCCGGATGACGAGGTGCACTTAAACGGATGGTTTGCGGATTACATATTGATCAGAGGCGGTTCGACGTTCTTTAATGTCAGCGAGCTTGATCTGGATTCCCGTATTTTGATCGAGCCGTGCGCCGTTCTCATCCATGCAGTCGAGCGGGCAAAGACAACGGGAATTTTAAGATTTAACAGCCGGGTTGTCGTGCAGGGCTGCGGACCGATCGGATTGATCTGCATCGCGATCTTAAAGACGATGGGGATCGGGAATATCGTTGCGGTGGACGGAAATGAGGGAAGGCTCTCCTTTGCAAAGCGTCTCGGTGCGTCCGGCAGCGTCAATTTTAACGATTTTCACGGGGCAGAGGAAATGGCGGAGGGAATCAAAAAGCCGTGTGCCGGTCATCTGGCGGATTTCGCGTTCCAGTGTACCGGTGCTCCGGCAGGACCCAGCAATATCTATAAGTTTATCCGAAACGGCGGCGGACTTTGTGAGCTTGGATTTTTCATCAATGGCGGAGATGCGACGATCAACCCGCATTTTGATATTTGCGCAAAGGAGATTACGACAGTCGGAAGCTGGGTTTATACGCTGAGAGACTATGCGACCACCTTCGACTTTTTAAAGAGCGCAAAGGCGATCGGACTTCCGATTGCAGAGCTGATTACCGATAAATATCCGCTTAGCAGGATCAATGAGGCATATCAGAAGAATCTTGCGATGACAGGCTTAAAGATTGCCGTTTTGCCTGACTAGGTGAGGCAAAAAGAAGGAGGAAGCTAAGATGGATGAAAGAGCAGTAGGGATTCTGGAGGTGTTTGGTCTGTGTACCGCCTTTCTGGCGGCAGATGCCGGATGTAAGGCGGCAGATGTGACGCTTGAGCCGTTTGACAAAAATAAGCCTGCGAACGCGGATGCACTGCCGGTGCCGCTGCTGGTAACCATTAAGTTCCGCGGAAGCGTGGAGGACGTGACGGAAGCGGTGGAGGTAGGAAGGGCAATGGCGGAATCGCTGACGGGAGTGGTGCAGAGCCACATTATTCCAAGACCGTCACAGGATACATTAAAAATGCTTGGCATCTGCGCATTTGACGTAGACTAAAAAATAAAATTTGCAAGCCGGGAAAAGGCAGAAAGAGAGGAAGTAAAATGGCACAGGAAGCATTGGGAATGGTAGAGACAAGAGGACTTACGGCAGCAATCGAGGCAGCGGACGCAATGACAAAGTCGGCGGAGGTATCTTTGGTTGGAACAGAAAAGATCGGATCGGGACTTGTCACTGTTATGGTGCGCGGCGATGTCGGAGCAGTGAAGGCATCCGTGGAATCCGGCGCGGCAGCGGCAAGCCGTCTCGGAGAGCTTGTGGCACAGCATGTCATTCCGAGACCACACACGGATGTGGAGAAGATACTTCCGGGATTCCCGCAGGGCAAATAAGCTATGGGGAGCTCATATGGGTTGATCGAGGTTTCCGGCGTTGTTGCCGCAGTTGATTCCTTAGACGCGATGTGCAAGGCGTCAGACGTTTCTCTTGTCACATGGGAGCGTAAGCTTGGAGGAAGACTGGTAACGATCATCGTTGAGGGAGCTGTCTCGGATGTGAAGGCAGCCGTTGAGGCGGCAACTGACATCTGTACAAAGAATCGTCATATTCTGGCATCCTCCGGTGTGATTGCATCGCCGTGCGAGGAGATTCGGCGGATGGTGGAAAGAAGCGCGGGCAGACTGAAAAAGGACAGCGCCAAGGCAGAGCCTAAGGAGGCGAAATCGCTGGAGACAGCAGCAGAGCCTAAGGAAGTAAAAGCGCCGGAGACAGCAGCAGAGCCTAAGGAAGCGAAAGCGCCGGAGACAGCAGACATCACGGAACAGATCACGGAAAAAAAGAAAAGCAGAACGAGAAAACAGGAAAATGACCACAAAAAATAAGGGGGAAGCATTATGGCACAGGAAGCATTAGGAATGGTGGAAACAAGAGGACTTACGGCAGCGATCGAGGCAGCGGACACGATGTGTAAGGCGGCAAACGTGACACTGGTTGGAACGGAGAAGATTGGTTCCGGTCTGGTGACGATCATGGTGCGCGGCGACGTCGGTGCAGTAAAATCAGCCGTAGAAGCAGGCGCAGCGAATGCAGAGAGACTTGGCGAGCTTGTAGCGCAGCATGTGATTCCAAGACCGCATACGGATGTGGAGGGAATCCTTCCGAAAATCAAATAATTGCTTTGTTTGACATCCAGAGTAGCTCTCTGTGAGCTGCTCGTTGTTGACATTAGAGTAGCTCTCTGTGAGCTACTCGTTGTTTGCACTGCCGTCTGAAACTTTCGGGAATTTTGGGCAGCAGTGCTTTTTGATGAAATAGGGGAAATTGCTCTGTGAGCCTATGTCACAAAATACAATGCGTGTGCGAAGCACACTTTTGTTACTTGATAGGAAACTTTGTTCCCCATCAAGTAGAACCCTCCGGGGGATCGCACTGCGTCGGAATCGAATCATGTCGCAACTGAGACCCGCCGCAGGCGGAGAGTTTCGCAAGCGAAACTCTTTTTGATAAGGAGAACGGTAGGTGAAAAATTTGGAAAGAAATGAAATCGAAGCGCTGACACGGATGGTACTTGCAAGTATGCAAAAGGAGAGAGACAGGGGAGACGGATTTTTGGTTCCGGTCGGCGTGAGTGCCAGACATATCCACCTGACACAGGAGGATGTGGAAACTCTTTTTGGCACTGGCTATCAATTAACAAAAAAGAAGGAGCTGATGGGCGGACAGTTTGCGGCGAATGAATGCTGCACGATTGTCGGTCTGAAATTGAGAGCGATCGAGAATGTCAGGGTATTGGGTCCTGTCCGCAGCGCAACACAGGTGGAGATCAGCACGACGGATGCCAGAAAGCTTGGGATCAGCGTTCCGGTACGCGAATCAGGGGACATTGAGGCATCTGCGCCAATCGCGATCGTGGGACCTAAGGGAGCGGTTTACTGTAAGGAAGGCTGTATTGTTGCGGCAAGGCATATCCATATGTCGCCAAAGGATGCCGCAGCCTGCGGCGTCAGCGATGGAGATCGTGTGAGCGTGCGTGTGGAAAACGAGCGCGGCACAATGTTTGAGCATGTAAAGATCCGCGTGGATGAAAGCTTTACGCTGGAGATGCACATTGATACGGATGAGGCAAATGCCAGCGACATCAAATGCGGAGATATGGCGGTAATCGTAAAAGCGTAGAACAGAAGGATGGAAATGAGGGAGAGAAATAATTATAGGGAAGGTAACTGGAAGTATCGTTTCAACCCGTAAGCAGGAAAATTTGATTGGCAGTAAGTTTATGGTGATTGAGCCGGTCGGCACAAACGGAGAGGAAAAAAAGCGTCTGGTCGCCGTCGATAATATCGGAGCGGGAATCGGCGAATATGTACTGGTGGCACAGGGAAGCGCTGCGCGCATCGGATGCGGGATGGCAGAGGCGCCGATTGATGCCGCCATCGTCGGCATCATAGATGATATTGGAAAGCTGGTGTAGGAGTATATGGAAATTGCGGAATTAAGTAAGATCGCGCGCGAGAGCGGCATTGTCGGCGCCGGCGGAGCAGGCTTTCCGACATATGGAAAATTTACGGAGCAGGCAGATATTATTCTTTTGAATTGTGCAGAGTGCGAGCCGCTCCTAAAGCTGCACAGACAATTATTAAAGGAACATGCGCGTGAGATTTTGAAAGCATTTGCTTTGATTGCAGAGACAGTCCATGCAAAAGAAGCGATTATCGGGATAAAGGAAGAATACAAAAGCACGATCGAGGCAGTAGAGGAACTGTTGGCAGAATATCCCATGATGCGGATTCACAAACTGCCCGGTGCTTATCCGATGGGGGATGAGGTCGTGCTGATCTATGAGGCAACCGGAAAGGTGGTGCGTCCCGGCGGACTGCCGATTGAGTGCGGTGTCGCTGTTTTTAATGTAGAGACGCTTTATAACGTGTATCGTGCCGTGTGGGAAAAGCACCCGGTGACGGATAAATATGTGACCGTAGTCGGCGAGGTGGAGCATCCGGTGACGGTGCGCGTGCCGGTCGGGATGCGTCTGGGAGAGGTGGCTTTGCTGGCGGGCGCATCCACGACAGAGGAGCCTGTTTATATGCTCGGCGGTCCTATGATGGGAAATTTCGGGACGGAGAGCGGAACAGTGACCAAAACGACAAATGCGATTCTGCTCCTGCCAAAGGAGCATCCGCTGGTGCTGCAGAAAAAAAGCCGTTTTGCGATTTCCGTAGGACGGGCGGCGTCTGCCTGCTGTCAGTGTGAGGTCTGCACCGACCTGTGTCCGAGAAACGCGCTGGGACATCCGATTGCGCCTCATCTATTCATGCGGTCAGCCGCAAATCGTGATTTTCGCGGACTGGAACCGTTTTTAGATACGATGTTCTGCTGCTCGTGCGGGTTATGCGAGCTGTATAGCTGTCCGCAGGGACTTTCTCCGCGCACGATGATCACGGAGTATAAGACAGAACTTCGCAAGGCGGGCGTAAAGCCGCCTGTGGTGGAGGCCTCCGGTGTTAAGGCGTCCAGAGCTTACCGCAGAGTGCCGGAGGAGCGTCTTGCGGCAAGACTTGGCGTGTCAGCATATGATAAGGACGCGCCGCTTTCCGATACGAGGAAGGAATGCACAGAGGTAAAGCTTTTACTGTCGCAGCATATCGGAGCTCCCGCAGTACCGGTCGTTTCGGCAGGTGACCGGGTGACGTGCGGCACGCCGGTCGCGGCGGCGGCAGACGGACTCTCGGCTGCCGTTCATGCTTCGATCGACGGGACAGTGAGAGAGGTAACGCCGCAGTATATTGTGGTGACTGCAGACAAAAATCATCCGGGAAGTGAGGAATAGCTATGCAAAAGGCAATAGGCATGATAGAATATAAAACAGTATCGGCGGGAGTATTGGCGGCAGACCAGATGGTAAAGACAGCGGATGTTGAGATTTTAGAAGCGCAGACCGTTTGTCCGGGCAAATATATCGCGCTGATTGCGGGAGATTTGAGCGCAGTCAACGCGGCGGTGGAGCGTGCGAAGCACACAAGACCGGAGGAGATGATCGGCAGCTTTGTGCTGGGAAATCCTGACGAATCTATATTTCCGGCAATCTACGGAACGAGCCATGTCGAAAAAATGAGCGCGCTTGGAATCTTGGAGACCTATGATGCGGCTTCTTTGATCGTTGCTGCAGATATTGCGGCAAAGACTGCGATCGTGGAACTGATCGAGCTTCGCATTGCAAAGGGGATGTGCGGAAAATCTTATGTGATGCTGACCGGCGAGGTTGCAGCCTGTGAGGCGGCGATCGCCAAAGCAAAAGCGGCGGCGGGCGAGAGCGGGATGTTTTTAGATTCCTCGGTCATTGCGCATCCCGATCCGCAGATCTGCCGGACGATTATTTAGCGCATACAGATGTTTCCTGCGGGACTTCTGACACTGGTGATCGCAGCCCCTTAAGCGTGCTCTTATGATAAAGCTTTGGAAACTGAAAAACCGGAGGTAAGCGAATGCTGGCGGCAGAGAGAAGAAATTTGATTTTAGAGAAGCTTCAGGATGAGAAAAAAGTGATCGTCTCAGAGCTTGGCGAGCGATTCGGCGTATCGGAGGAGACAATCCGCAGAGACCTTGATAAGCTGGAAAAGGAAGGCTTTGCGGTAAAAAGCTACGGCGGCGCAGTCTTAAATGAGAGCAACAGCTTTGATATGCCCTTTAATATCCGGAAAAAGAAAAATATGAAGGGCAAGCAAAAGATCGCGGAGCTGATCGGCGGTCTGGTACATGACGGGGATCACATAATTTTAGACCCGAGCACCACGGCGGTGTCGATCGTGAAGATGCTTAAGGACAGGAAACGCCTGACGATCATTACAAATTCCATAGAGGTACTGGTGGAGCTGGCCGATGTAAACGGCTGGGAGGTCATTTCCACCGGGGGAACGCTGAAAGAAAATTACCTTGCGCTTGTGGGCGCGCGCGCTATGCAGGGGATTGCCTCGTTTCATGCCGATAAGGCGATCTTCTCCTGCAAGGGAATTGCTATGGACAAAGGCGTCACGGATGCAAACGAGTTGTTTTCGCAGGTCAAACAGACGATGCTGTGCTCCGCGGCACAGAGGATTCTGGCTGTCGATCACACCAAGTTTGACAAGGTGGCATTCTCCCAGATCTGCGATATTTCAGACATTGACCTGATTGTCACGGATCTTAAGCCATCCGATGCGTGGATGTCATATTTTGCGGAAAAGAATATCACCTGTCTCTATGGAGAGGAGACGGAGTGACGGCGCCGATCAATGAAAAAGTGCGTCAGTATTTTTGCAGAACATACTGCTTTGGGGTAATGCCCATATATTTTTTAAAAATTTTAATAAAGTAGCTGATGTCGTTGAAGCCGCAGTTGAGAGCAACCTCCGTGATCGTCGTATCGGTCGTGGAGAGTTGCTCTCTTGCACATTCGATCCGGTAATAATTCAGATAGTCGATCGGTGTGCGCTGGGTGATCTGCCGAAAAAAGCGGCAAAAATATTTCGGATTCATTCCGGCAAGCGAGGCGAGCGTCTCAAGCGTGATTTCCTCCGCATAGTGCTCCTCGATGTAGCGCAGAACCTGTTTTAATTGCTTCAGGCGATAGGAGACCTGTTCCTTTTCCTTTGTGCGGAGGGAATAGAGCTTGTGCTCCAAAATAAAGCCGATCAGCACATATAACGAGCCCTGCACGATAAATTCATAGCCTGCGTATTTGGCGTACATCGCCTGAAATAAGGTGTCCGTAGTCTGGCGCAGGAACAGATCGTCTCCCGGAAGCTGCTGGTAGATAAGCAGCTCATGGCTCATGATCGCTTCTACCTGCTGTCTGCAGATGTGATTATCCTTTAATAAAAGCTTCATATCAAATACAAGACTTTCATAGACGCAGTCCTGCGGCATTCCGCCGTGGAGCATCCCGTCCTGAATAAAGATAATGTCTCCGGCAGAGAGACGATAGAGCTGATTGTTGATCGTGAGCAGAAAGTGACCGCTGATAATACGGAGCAGTTCACATTCAAAATGCCAGTGATAAACCATCTGGTAGCGCGGATGTCTCTCGTCCACATGGTAGACGGCAATCGGAAAATCAAATGTTCCCTGTTTTCTTCTTTCCTGATATTCCAGATACTTCATAAAAACCCCATTCTTAAAATAAAAGTGAATATTGTACGATTTTTTGTAATTATAACACAAGAAATCGAGGAACGGCAAACGTATAATGAAGGTAACAAAAATTTTATTGACATAAGAGTGACCCGCGAAGCGTGCCGCTCGTTGTTTAGAAACGTTTGTAAGGAGGGCTTTAAAATGGCAAAAAGCAGATTGATTGGGGATTATCCGGTGATCGGAATCCGTCCGACGATTGACGGAAGAAGGGGTTATCTTGACGTTCGTGCAAGTCTTGAGGAGCAGACGATGGGCATGGCGCTTGCGGCAAAGGAGCTGTTTGAGAAGAATTTGAAATATTCCAACGGAGAGCCGGTAAAGGTCGTGATCGCCGACACGACGATCAGCCGCGTGGCAGAGTCTGCTGCCTGTGCGGATAAATTTAAAAAAGAAGGCGTAGACATCACGCTGACCGTAACACCGTGCTGGTGCTATGGCTCGGAAACCATGGATATGGACACAAAAACGATCAAAGGCGTATGGGGCTTTAACGGCACGGAGAGACCGGGTGCTGTTTATCTTGCGTCCGTGCTTGCGACGCATGCCCAGAAGGGACTGCCCGCCTTCGGCATTTACGGACATGACGTGCTTCCGGCAGATGAGAAGGAGATTCCGCAGGATGTTGTGGAGAAGCTGCTTCGCTTCGGACGTGCCGCTGTGGCAGTTGCTACGATGCGCGGAAAATCCTATCTGCAGATTGGTTCGATCTGCATGGGAATCGGCGGCTCTATCATCAGCACTGATTTTATCGAGGAGTATCTTGGAATGCGTGTGGAGTCTGTCGATGAGGTAGAGATCATCCGCAGAATGTCTGAGAATATTTACGATCAGAAGGAATACGAGAGGGCGCTTGCTTGGACGAAGGAGCACTGCAAGGAAGGCTTTGACAAGAACCCGGATGAGGTGAGAAAGTCGCCGGAGGAGAAGGAAAAGGATTGGGAGTTTGTTGTTAAGATGATGTGCATCATCAAAGACCTGATGAACGGCAACCCGAATCTTCCCGACAACTGCAAGGAGGAGCGGCTGGGTCACAATGCGCTGGCAGCAGGCTTCCAGGGACAGAGACAGTGGACAGATTTTTATCCGAACTGCGACTATCCAGAGGCGTTGTTAAATACAACGTTTGACTGGAACGGCGCGCGTGAGCCGTATATTCTGGCAACCGAGAATGATGTGCTGAACGGACTTGGCATGATGTTTATGAAGCTTTTGACACACCGTGCCCAGATTTTTGCGGATGTGCGTACCTATTGGAGTCCTGCGGCAGTAAAGCGAGTGGCAGGCTATGAGCTTACGGGCGTAGCAAAGGAAGCAGACGGATTTATCCATCTGATCAATTCCGGTGCGGCATGTCTGGACGGAAACGGTGCGGCAAAGGATGAAAACGGCAATTCGGTGATGAAGCCGTGGTATGAGGTGACCGAGGAGGATCAGAAGGCAATCCTGCAGGCGACGGAATGGTGCGCGGCAGATAACGGATATTTCCGCGGCGGCGGCTTTTCCTCCAGATGGGAGACAACGGGCGAGATGCCGGCGACGATGATCCGATTAAATCTTGTAAAAGGCTTAGGACCGATGCTGCAGATTTGCGAGGGATGGACCGTTGCGCTTCCCCAGGAGGTTTCCCATAAGCTTTGGAAGGTGACAGACTATACATGGCCGTGTACATGGTTTGCGCCGAGAGTAACCGGAGAGGGCGCATTTAAGTCGGCTTATGATGTGATGAACAACTGGGGTGCGAACCATGGCGCGATCAGCTACGGTCATATCGGTGCGGATTTGATCACGATGTGCTCGATGTTGCGCATTCCGGTGGCGATGCACAATGTACCGGAAGAAGATATTTTCCGTCCGGCGGCATGGAACGCGTTTGGCATGGATAAGGAAGGACAGGATTACAGAGCCTGTGCCGCTTATGGTCCGTTATATAAATAGCAGGAGGGATATGGCATGCTGAAGGGAATACCACCAATCCTTTCTCCGGAGCTGCTAAAGGTGCTCTGTGAGATGGGACACAGTGACAGGATCATTATTGCGGACGGAAATTTTCCGGCGGAGTCTATGGGAAAAGACGCGATCGTCATCCGCTGCGACGGACATGGCGTGCCGGAGCTTTTGGATGCGATTCTTACAGTCTTTCCGTTAGACACCTATGCAGAGAAGCCGGTGAATCTGATGGAGGTCATGAAGGGCGATACGGTTGAGACGCCCATATGGGATACATACAAGGAGATTATCGCAAAGCATGACGCAAGAGGTGCGGCGGCGGTTGGAAATATTGAGCGCTTTGCTTTTTATGAGGAGGCGAAAACCGCTTATGCGATCATCGCAACCGGAGAGACGGCGCTTTATGCCAATATCAGCCTGCAAAAGGGCGTTGTGTAAAGGGGGAGCGTATGGCATCGTATTATTTGGCGGTAGATATTGGAGCTTCGAGCGGCAGACATATTCTGGGAACCTTAGAAAATGGAAAGCTGCATCTGGAGGAGGTGTACCGTTTTGAAAACGGAATGCAGGAGAAGGACGGTCATCTCTGCTGGGATCATTCCTATCTTGTCGCGGAAATCAAAAATGGAATGAAGCGGTGTAAGGAATTGGGAAAAATTCCAAAAAGTGTGGGAATTGATACATGGGGCGTTGATTTTGTGCTCTTAGATGAAAACGGAGCACAGCTTGGAGATTCTGTCGGCTATCGCGACCACAGAACGGATCATGTCAGGGAGAAACTGGATGCGGTGATCAGTCAAAGGGAGCTTTATGCGCGTACCGGCATTCAGTTCCAGCTTTACAACACCTTAAATCAGTTGCTGGCATTCAAGGAGGAGCACCCCAAGCAGTTGGCAAAAGCAAAGGCGCTGCTGATGACACCCGATTATTTTAACTACTGTCTGACTGGGAAGATGCATCAGGAATACACGATCGCATCGACAAGCCAGTTGCTTTCTCTTGAGACGGGGAACTGGGATTATGAGCTGATTGAGCGGCTCGGACTGCCGAGGGAGATTTTTCTTCCGGTCGAGAGACCGGGAAGCGTTTCGGAGCCGTTGACAGAGGCGGTCGCAGAGGAGGTAGGATTTTCCTGTGAGGTAACGCTCATTGCCTCCCATGATACGGCGTCTGCCGTTATGGCGGTTCCGAGCCTGTCTGATACGGCTCTCTACATAAGCTCCGGCACATGGTCCCTGATGGGTTGTGAGAGCAGGGAGAGCAGCAACAGCGGCGAGAGCATGGACGGCGGGTTTACGAATGAGGGCGGTTATGACTTCCGTTACCGTTATCTGAAAAACATCATGGGGCTTTGGATGATCCAGTCGGTACGAAAGGAGATCGGCGAGGGAAAATCTTACGGGCAGATCTGTAAGGAAGCGTCGGAGATAAAAATTGCGTCCATCGTAGACTGTGACGATGCATGTTTTCTCTCACCGGAAAGTATGGTCACAGCAGTGCAGGATTACTGCAGGAATACAAGACAGCAGGTGCCGGTGACGCTGCCGGAGATTGCGTCTGTCATTTACAACAGTCTGGCGAAGTGCTATGCTGATACGAAGCAGAGGATTGAAAAGCTGACGGGTAATATCTTCGACCGTATTTATATTATCGGAGGAGGCTCGCAGGCAGATTACTTAAATGAGCTGACTGCAAAATATGCGCAGTGTAAGGTTTCCGCAGGGCCTACCGAGGCGACGGCGATCGGCAATCTGCTCGCGCAGATGATCCGCGACGGCGAATTAAAGGATCTGCAGGAAGCAAGAAAATGTGTGATGGAAAGTTTTGAACTAATGTTGTATAATAATTAAAGAGAGGCTTCCGTGGTTTTGGACTGATTCCGGAATCGCGGAAGCCTGTACTGTTTTTTGCCGAAAGAACAGACCGCTGAAAGCGGGGAGAGGGGATTGGGAGTATAGGATGTATCGGGTGATCGTGGTGGATGACGAGCCGCTGATCCGGGAGAGGATCTGCAAAAAAATGGACTGGGAGAGTATCGGTTACGAGCTTGCGGGGAAGTTTGAGCACGGAAGGGCGGCAAAGGAGTTTTTGGAGCAAAATGCCGTGGACGTTGTCTTGACAGACATCTGTATGCCGTATATGGACGGCATTGCGTTAAGCGAATATATTTACAAAAATATGCCGCAGGTGAAGGTGATTATTTTCAGCGGCTTTGATGATTTTGAATATGCGCAGAAGGCAATTCATTATCAGGTGGAGGAATACCTGTTAAAGCCGGTGACGGCAGAGGATTTGTCGAAGCTTTTGATAAAACAGAAAATGAAAATGGATGAGGAGAAAAAGGCGAGGGAAAACAGCAGGAAGCTTAGCCGTACCCTTCATAAAAATAAGATTTATCTTTATTCACAGGCGCTGCAAAAGCTGTTTTGCGGCAGCAGCCCGGCGCAGGAATGTATTAAGGAGCTGGAGGAGTGCGGCATCGAGCTTTCCGGGACAAGCTTTTATCCGGTCATTCTTAGGTTGAATGAGAGCGGCAGACAAAGCGCACTGTTTCAGTTTGTGGCGTACAATATCGTACAGGAGCTCGTGCACAAGCAGGGACTCGGCTGGGCGGGACTTGGCTATGAATGCGATATTTTTATCTGCTTTTGCAACAAGGGCTTTGGCGGAGAGGAGTTTACAAGAGAGGTGCGGGCATGCTTATCCGGCATCAGCGCTACGCTGCGGACGACCATGCAGGTGGAGTTTGTCATTTCCGTTGGAATCTGTGTCTCATCGCTTGAGGAGATCAGCGCTTCCTGTCGGAGGGCAATGGAGCATTTCAGACATTGCCATACGGCGGATGAGGATTTGATTTTGTGGGAGAACAGCGCCGGAGACGATGGAGCGCGCAGCCGGACTGTGATGCTTGCGATGGAATATCTGCTTTTAAATTACGGCAGACCGGAGCTTACGCTAACAGAGGTCTGTCAGCATTTTGGCGTCAGTGTGACAAGGTTTTCGGCAAATTTCAAGCAGCAGTACGGAGAGACATTTGTGGAGGCGCTTAGCAGAATACGCATGGAGGAGGCAAAGAAGCTTTTGCGCACAACGAACCTGAAAAATTATGAGATCGCCGAGCGTGTGGGATTTGCAGACCCACATTACTTTAGCGTGGCGTTTAAAAAGGCAACGGGAAAATCGCCGACGGAGTGGGGGAGGGATCATGAGAGGTCGTAGGTTTTTTTCGTCCGTCAGCATAAAAAAGACGATGACCTACGCATTTTTGGCTTTGGTCATCAGCGCGGTGCTCGCCTTTTTACTTGTATCGCTCTCCTCCACAAGCCGCGCAGTCATTTGGAATTCTATTTATCATGGACAGCAGATGAACCAGATGATCAACGACCAGATTGATTCCTATATTGAATACATGGAAAATATCTCCATTCTCGTCTCTGAGGATGAGGATGTTCCGCGTTATCTGTTTTATGGGCTGTATGAGGGGGAGGAGCGTGAGAAGATATTGGGAAATTCCAATTATTCTCCGGTCTATGATATTGACAGGGAAAGCCTTCAAACGAGGATTACGGATCAGTTCCTAACGGTTATGAAAGCAAGAGGCGATATTGCCAATATCGGTATTTTATATGAGGATGAGGCTTACATTTTTAACGACGGTACGGATCAGATCAATCCGAATATTAAGCTGGAGGAATTGGAGTGGATCCGGCAGACGAGACAGTCTGCGGACGGTATGTCTTTATCTGCCTCTCATGTGCAGAATCTGGTCCTGAATGATTACCGCTGGGTGATCACATTAAGCAGGGTTATCCGCAATCCATATACGAATGAGCGGCAGGGCTTGTTTTTTATTGACTTAAATTATGATACGATCAGCGATCTTTGTGAGAAAAATGCGACGGGGGAGCACGGGTATGTTTTTATTTTGGATGAAAACGGCAATATCATTTATCATCCCAAGCAGCAACTGTTATACAGCGGACTGATGGAGGAGCGGATCTGTGAGGTGCTTGCCTGCAAAGAAGGCTATTTCATCACAGAGGAGAAATCACTTTATACGATGTCGCACTCAAAAAAGACGGGCTGGACGGTGGTTGGCGTTTCTTATCTGGATGAGATGACAAAAATGCGCACGCAGATCACCTATATCTTTATTCTGACGGCGGCTGTTTTGATCGGGGCTGCGGTTATTTTTTCCAAGCTTTTGGCACAGCGGATCACGCTGCCGATCCTGCGGCTGCGGGAGTCGATGCGCGAGGTGGAGCGTGGAAATTTTGCCGGCGCAAATGTGGAGGTGTCGGAGCAAAATGAGATTGGAAGTCTTGGAAACAGCTTTAATCTGATGACGGAGAAGATTGAGGAATTAATGGAGCAGAACGTGGCGGAGCAGCGGGAAAAGCGAAAGATCGAATTGCGTGCCTTACAGTCGCAGATCAATCCCCATTTTCTCTATAATACGCTTGATTCTATTATCTGGATGGCGGAGAGCGGGGAGAATGCACAGGTTGTTAAGATGACATCCTCCCTTGCGCAGTTGATGAGACAGAGCTTTAACAATAAGCAGGAGATCGTCCCTCTTTCGTCTGAGATCGAGCATGTAAAAAGCTACCTCATGATCCAGAAAATGCGGTATCTGGATAAGCTGAATTTTGAGATCGCGCTGGAGGAGGGTTTGGAGAATTTCAGTATCGTCAAGCTGGTGCTCCAGCCGCTTGCCGAAAACGCGATCTATCACGGCATCCGTTATAAGGAAGGGATGGGAACGATATGGATCGGCGCGCGGACGATCGGGGATGCGCTGGAGATTACGCTGACAGACGACGGGGTCGGAATGGATGCGGATACGCTGTGTCATATTTTTGACGAGCATAAGGTCAATTACAATTCAAACGGTGTTGGAGTTTACAATGTGCAGCGCCGTCTGAAGCTTTATTATGGGAGCGATTACGGCTTGTCCTATGAGAGTGCTGTGGGGAAGGGAACAAGGGTAACGCTGCGGATTCCGGGAGAGCGAAAAAAATGAGTAGGAGGCATAGGAGCGTCGTATGCGCAGGTGCGCTGCTGATCGTAGGTATCCTGCTGCTTGGTTATGACCGTTATATGCAGGAGCGAAACAGGGAGCTTTCGATCATTTACATACCAAAGGTGGAGGATGAGGATAATCAGTTTTGGAGCACCCTGCTTGCGGGCGCGCGTCTGGTAGCGGATGAGAAAAATATCAGATTGACGATTGCCGCGCCAAAATCCGAGCAGGATTATGAGGGACAAAATGCATTGATCCTGTGGGCAATCGAGCAGCAGCCGGATGCGATTTTGCTCTCGCCCTGCGATTATGAAGAAAATCTGGCGGCGGCACGTCTGGTGGGGGAGAGCAAAATTCCTCTGGTGCTTGTAGATTCCGGCGTAAAAGAGGAGCTTGGCGATTGTATGGTTGCAACGGATAATTTCATCGCGGGCGTTCGGATGGGGGAGCTGGCGAAGGAGAAAATGACTGCGGATACGCAGATCGCGATCGTCAGTCATATCAAAAATTCCACGACGGCGATGGAGCGCATGGAGGGAATCAGGTATGCGCTCGGCGATCAGGGAGGACAGATTGCAGAAATTGTTTATTGTGATTCTGATTACGGCAGGGCGGAGGATCTGACGGAGGAGATACTTGCCGCACATCCGGGAATCGGACTGATCATCGGCACAAATGAATATGCCGCGGTCGGGGCAGCGAGAGCAGTAAAGCGCATGGGCAAAGGCGAGGAGATTACAATGATCGGCTTTGATAATTCCGTGGAGCAGGTGCAGTTTTTGGAGGAGGGGATCTTGGACGGGATCGTCATTCAAAAATCGTTTAACATGGGGTATCTGGCAGTCGAGCAGGCGGCGGCGATCGCAAGGGGTGAGCCGTATCAGGCGCATATTGATTCCGGTTCGGTGGCGGTCACGCGTGAAAATATGCAAAAGCCGGAGAATCAGAAGCTTTTATTTCCGTTTATTCAAAAGCAGTATCAGCAGGAAGGAAGAAAAAGCAGCGGAGAGTGACGCGCGCCCTGATGTTGCATACAATAGAACAACAAGGATGCAATGAGGACGCAGATGCTATATAATTCATTGACAAGCCGCTATGAAATTGAGGAGCTAAAAAGGAGCTATCCGTTTCTTGAGACCGGGAGCATTGGAAAAAGCGTGATGGGCAGACCGATTCCTTATATCGTGATCGGTACGGGAAGCACACAGGTTTTTTACAATGCTTCTTTTCACGCGAATGAGAATATCACAACCGGAATTTTGTTGAGATTTGCAAGGGAGTATGCGAGGGCTTATGCGCAGGGGCGCGATTTGTACGGGGTTTCGGCAAAGGAGCTGTTCGCTTCGTATCAGCTTTATCTGGTCCCGATGGTAAATCCTGACGGTGTGGATTTAGTGAACGGCTTGTTGAGAAGCGGCAGCTACTATGAGCAGGCACGGGCGATCGGAGCGTCATATCCGGAAATTCCGTTTCCGAATGGCTGGAAGGCAAATATTGACGGCGTGGATTTAAACCTTCAATTTCCGGCAGGGTGGGAGCAGGCAAAGATGATCAAGGCGGCGCAGGGCTACACCTCTCCGGCGCCGCGCGACTATGTCGGCAGCGCGCCGCTTACGGCGCCCGAGAGCCGGGCAGTTTATGACTTTACAAGGGCGCATGATTTTTCGCTGATTCTTGCCTACCACACGCAGGGAGAGGTGATCTACTGGAAGTACTTAGACTATGAGCCGGCGCGTTCTTATGAGATCGCACAGTATTTTGGCAGTGTCAGCGGTTATGCGGTGGAGGAGACGCCTTCGGCGTCCGGTTATGCCGGCTACAAGGACTGGTTTATTCAGGAATACGACAGACCGGGGTATACGATAGAGGCGGGGCTTGGCGAAAATCCGCTTCCGGAATCGCAGTTTGACAAGATTTACGAGGCGAATAAGGGAATTTTGCTCGGCGGAATGACCCAGATCTAGGAAGCGAAAAGTCTTTTCGTTGCAAAATCGCGTCTGTAATGTTACACTGGGAGGCATGGAAAGTAAGACAAAGGAACAGATGATCATCAGTGATGAATATTTATGGGAACCGGATGGTATGGGAGGCGCGCGTTTGCTTGGAATGTACGGGCAGACGTCGCAGGCCTTCGTTCCCGGACAGATAGAAGGGGTGCCGGTAACGGAGATCGGCGCATATTGCTTTGCGGGACGGGGAAAGGAACGCATGGCGGAGACAGAAGAAAGGGCGCCCTTGCGGGCGCTTGCCGGAGATGCGGTAGAGGCCGTGCATTTGCCAAAGACGATCCGGCGCATCGGCAGCTATGCTTTTTATCAGTGTACACGCTTGGAGCGGCTGTCTTTATACGGCAGTCTCTGCGAGGTCGGCGGCGATGCATTTATGAATTGCCATCGGCTGCATACATTGACTGTGCAGACAGAAGATGCTCAGATGGAGGGCGTGCGCCAGATGCTGGCGCAGCTGTCCTTAGACGTAGAGGTAAGCTTTCTGGAAAAAGATGTGGTGCGCGCACGTCTGCTTTTTCCGGAATACTATGAAAGCTATGATGAAATCGCGCCGGCACATGTATTTAGCAGAAATATTGAGGGAGAGGGCTTCCGCGCCAGACAGTGTGTGCGGGCGGGAGAGATTGATTTTGCACTTTATGACAGTATTTTCCAAAAGGCGTGCGCAGAGGAGCGTGAGACGACGCTAAACCGTCTTGCCTTAAACCGTCTTTGTTACCCTGTGGGACTGACAGGAGAAAAAAGACAGATGTATGAGAGCTATATCAGAGAGCACGCAGACAGTGTCTGCGCCGCGGCTGTTTGCGGCAGAGATGAGGAAACTGTTTTATTTTTGTGTGAACAAAGGCTTCTTACGGCAGCGCGGCTAGACGACTGCATCCGTCTGGCTGCGGAGGAGGACTGGGCAAAGGGCGCGGCGTCATTTTTGCGGATGAAGGAGCAGTTTTTTAAAGAAAAGACGATCGAGGAGCGCTATAGCTTTGATGCGTTTGAATGAGAAGAAAGGAGGGCGCGATGGCGCATATAAAGACACAGACAGAGTGGGAAACGGAAATGTCTGAGAAGATTTTGGAGTATACACGCAACGAGATTTATCTGGAGCTGCGTTTTTTGGAGATCGCACTCTCACAGCTTGTGCCAAAGGCAGACGGCACGGTGCAGACGTTTGCAACAGACGGAACATATCTTTGTTTTTCCTCAGAACAGGTGCTTAGGGTATTCCGTCAGAATGCGTTTTTTCTAAACCGTGTATATTTACACACCGTGCTTCACTGTCTCTTTTCCCATCTGTGGATTGGCGGCAGCCGTCCGCCGCGTCTGTGGCAGCTTGCCTGCGACATTGCCGTTGAGTATGTCATTGACGGGATGGACAAGCAGTGCACGAGACGCATTTTAAGCTTCACGCGCAAGGAGCTTTACGCGAAGCTCCAGGCAAAAGAGGGGGCGGTCTCGGCCGCAGTCATCTATCGGATGCTAAAGGAGCTGGAGACGCAGGAGGGCGGCATGGAGCAGCTTCTTTTGCTGGAGCAGGAGTTTTATACCGATGATCACAGATACTGGCCCAGGCAAAGGGAGGGCGGCGCGGCGCAGCAGGCGGCAGCGGAGAATCAAAAGAAATGGAAGAAGATCGCAAGACAGACGAGTATGGAGCAGCAGCGAAGGGGAGACGAGACAAAAGAGGGAGAGGAGCTTCTCTCCGCGCAGCTTGCCGCAGAGCGCGGCAGACGCAGCTATCGTGACTTTTTGCGGAGGTTTGCGGTATTAAGGGAGGAGCTTTGCTGCGATCCCGATGAGTTTGATCTGAATTATTATACCTATGGATTAAAGGTTTATGGAAATCTGCCGCTGATCGAGCCGGTGGAGAGCCGTGAGGCAAAGAAAATCCGAGAGTTTGTGATCGTGATCGATACCAGCTATTCGACAAGCGGCAGTCTTGTGGAGCAGTTTTTGAGGGAGACCGTCGATATTTTAAAACAGAGCGACAGCTTTTTTTCGGATTCCGTGATACGCATTTTACAGTGTGATGATCGGGTGCGCAGTGATGTGACGCTGACCGGAGAACGTGAATTAGAGCAGTTTTTGCAGGAATTTCAGTTGATTGGAGGCGGAGGCACGGATTTTCGCCCAGCATTTTTATATGTGAATGAGCTGCGGGAGCATGGAGAATTAAGCCATTTGCGGGGGCTTTTGTATTTTACGGATGGAAAGGGCGTCTATCCGAAAAAACGCCCGGAGTATGAGACGGCATTTTTATTTTTGGAGGATTATGAGGAGGCGGCAGTGCCGCCTTGGGCAATGAGGCTTCGGCTGGAGCCGGAGGAATTTACGGTGAAGGAAGAAAGAGGAAAGAAAAAGGAATGAATATCAAGCAGGCAAAAAATGAGATCAAACATACCGTGCAGGCATATCTTGCCAAGGACGCGCACGGAGAATATAAGATACCGGCGATCAGACAGCGGCCGATACTTTTGATGGGACCGCCGGGCGTGGGCAAGACGCAGATTATGGAACAGATCGCAAGGGAGCTTCAGGTGGGGCTTGTGTCGTATACGATCACACATCACACAAGGCAGAGCGCAGTCGGGCTCCCGTTTATCCGCGAGGAGGAGTTTGACGGCAGGACATATTCTGTCACGGAGTATACGATGAGCGAGATCATCGCGAGCGTATACTGCAGGATCAGAGACAGCGGACAGCGGGAGGGGATTTTATTTATTGATGAGATCAACTGTGTGTCGGAGACGCTGGCGCCGACGATGCTCCAGTTTCTGCAGTGCAAGACATTTGGAAATCAGGCGGTGCCAAAGGGCTGGCTGATCGTGGCGGCGGGAAACCCGCCGGAGTACAATAAGTCGGTGCGGGATTTTGATATGGTAACCTTAGACCGCGTGCGCTATTTGACGGTAGAGGCAGATTTTAAGGTATGGAAGGAGTACGCGAGGGCAAGACAGGTACACGGAGCGATTTTAAGCTATCTGGAGCTTCGGTCAAATAATTTCTACCGCATCGAGGCGGACGTGGACGGTATGCGTTTTGTGACGGCGCGAGGCTGGGAGGATCTGTCAAACCTGATGAGTGTTTATGAGGAAATGGGGCTGCCCGTGGACGAGGGAATTGTGGCGGAGTTTTTGCATCACCCCGATATTGCAGAGGATGCGGCGGCATATTTTGATCTGTACCGGAAATATCAGGATGATTACGGAATCCCCGAGATCCTTTCCGGCAAAACAAAACCGGCAGTGTTTGCGCGCATTTATCGGGCGGCATTTGACGAACGGATCGCTGTCACGAATCTGTTGCTGGACGGACTGTGCGCCATGTTTCATAAGACGGCAGCCGCGCGTGAGCTGACGGATGCATGGTTTGCATTTTTAAAGGAGTACCGGGCACAGATGACGGAGGAGCAGCCAAAGGATCTCTATGAGCGGATGGTCAAAGAGCGGGAGGAGACAGTTGCGCGCGTGATGGCAAACGGAGGCTATACGAGAGAGGAGCAGTCCCTGCAAAAGAGCCTGCTTGTACGGCTTAAGGATCATGCTCCGGAGGGCGGCGATGCAAAGGAATGCTTTGCGCAGGCAGCGGCAGGCTTTGAGCGGCAGAAGGAGGCGCTTGCATCGTTTGAGGAGGAGACGGCGCAGGCCCTCGAGCACGCATTTGATTTTATGGAGCAGGCGTTTGAGCACGGACAGGAGCTTGTCGTGTTCGTGACGGAGCTGACCATGAACGGCGAGGCGGCGCTGTTTTTATCCACATATGCCTGTGAGCGCTATAAAGCTTACAGCAGCGAGCTTTTGGCGGGAACGCGCAGAGCGGAGTTCCTGTCGGAGCTGGCGCGGGATGAACAATAATATTTGAGGAGGGAATTTATGCAGTCACAGACAGAGCTTAGAAGTTTATTACAAAAAATCGATCACAGAGGATACCCGGCTTATAAGGACACGAAGGGCAGCTATGATTTCGGCAGCTATGTGCTTTTCATCGACCATGTGCAGGGAGACCCGTTTGCATCGCCGTCAAAGGTCAGTGTTCATGTAAAGGGCGGCGCGGCAAAGTTTCCGCCCGAACACTATCAGAAAAAATGCAGACGTATCGCCGTCTGCGATTATCTGCTGCGCCGTTTTGGAAAAGAACTGGAAAAGGTGTCTTTTCAGGCGAAGGGATCGGGAAAAAGCGGGCTTATGGCGGTCAGCCGTCCGGGGCAGGAGGTGCTTTTGCGCACGGCATGTGAGATGAATGAAAAGAACGGTGATATTATATTGCGCCTTGAGGTTGGATTTCCGGCAAACGGGCGTACAGTCAACGCGCGTGAGCTTGAGAAGATCCTGTTCCAGTTTTTGCCGGGCTGTGTGAAAAGGACGCTGTTTTATGCAGCATTGGATGGAGCAGAGGTGGCAAAGGCGGCGGATATTGCCGAGGATGCGCAGTATATCCGAGAGCATTTAAAGGAGCGCGGCTTATGTGCGTTTGTCGCAAACGGCTCGATCCTGCCGCGGGAATCCGGCGTGTCGGGACGTCCGATGAAGGATGCCGTGAAGTTTCGTTCGCCAAAGGAGCTTGAGGTTTCCTTTACGCTGCCGCATTATGGGGAGATTTTTGGTATGGGTATCCGTCAGGGAGTCACGCTGATCGTGGG
>Avalanche_p1__coassemble_749_pt1 | contig 32564 bp, 30 predicted proteins | sample Avalanche_p1__metabat2_low_PE_018 | metagenome-assembled genome bin Avalanche_p1 | reverse complement strand
CTGCAATCGCATCCACAAGCACCCCGCAGTCCGGCGCAGGATAAAAGCGCAGCCGCTCTGCATCAAGCTTTTTGAAAGCCTCCCTCACCCCCGGCGCAGGCGGATATGGATTCTCATTCGTATTTAACTTTATGACTCCCTGCTCCTTAGGCTGTTCTCCCGGAACATATGGCACAACCCTTCGCACATAATCTTCCCAGCGATCCATCTTTCTCACCTCCCAAACGTTTTTCTTCCAAGACAGACCTCTGCCAGCGCTGCAAACGCCTTTCGCGAATTTTTTACGGTCTCATGCGAAACACAATATGCCAGACGGACATATCCCGGACATCCGAACGCGCTGCCTCCCACCAGCAAAATATGCAGCTTCTTTGCCTCTCCTATAAAATCCTCCTCCCGCTCAAGCGGTGATTTCACCCACAGATAAAAGGCTCCCTCCGGCTTGATACAGGTAAAGCCAAGCTCCGTCAGATATTCGTACAGCGCCACGCGATTTTTATTATAGAATTCCACGTCCGCTTTCTCGCTTAAGCATCTTGCTACCGCCTTCTGCATCAGAGAGGGCGCGTTCACAAAGCCAAGCGTACGGTTGGCGATCTCCATGCCGCGGATAAGCGCCTCCGCATCGGAAGCCTCATCCGGAATCGCCACATAGCCGATCCGTTCTCCCGGCAGAGATAACGACTTACTGAATGAATAGGCGACAATCGTATTCCTATAATAATTCGTCAAAAAATCCTCCGCTGCCCCGTTATAGACAAGCTCACGATACGGCTCATCGGAAACGAGGTAAATATCCGCGCCGTACTTCTGCTGCCCCCGCTCCAAAATCGCAGCAATCGCCTCCAATGTTTTCGGCTTATAAATCACCCCGGTCGGGTTATTGGGCGTATTGATAAGCACTATCCTCGTTTTTTCTGAAATCTTTTTCTCTAAATCTGCCAGATCCGGCTCAAATGTCTCAAAATCCGGCTGCACAACCACAAGCTTCGCATGAAAATTCTCGGCATACTGGCGATATTCCCCAAAAAACGGAGCAAACACAAGCACCTCGTCCTCCGGGTCTAACAGCGTCTGGAAAATAATATTGAGCGCGCCGGCAGCGCCGACCGTCATGATCAAATTATGTGCTGAAAAATTTGTCCCGAACCGCTCATTTAGATTTTCTGCAATCGCCTGCCGCACGCCGGCATGTCCCGCATTTTCCATATATCCGTGAAGCGCCTGCGCACCCTCCTCCCATGCATCACTCTCTATCGTAAGCTGCCGGATTGCCTGATTTAGCGCTGCCGGAGGAAGCGCTGCCGGATTGCCCAGAGAAAAATCATAGACATTTTCTGCACCATAACGCGCAGCCAGCTCCTTCCCCTCCACAAACATTGCACGAATCGCCGAGCTGCCCTCCAAAGCCTTTTTTATCCTTTTTGAAATCATTTGAAACCTCATTTCCGATGACGCTCTTTTCCCGCATCATTCCTTCTTATACTTTATCAAACTAGCGTAACAAAGTAAATAGATTTGTAAGAAAACGCAAAATTTTTAAAAACAGTCCGTACACAGTGCTTTAAAATTTACACTGCATACGGACTGTTCCCCATAAGCGATCGTCCCTAACGAGCATCTGCTATTTTATTTTACTGGAACAAGCTTCTCCTTACCTCCCATATACGGACGAAGCGCTTCCGGAACATTGACGCTTCCGTCTGCATTGAGATTATTCTCAAGGAATGCGATCAGCATTCGCGGAGGAGCCACCACGGTATTATTCAGCGTGTGTGCAAAATATTTATTGCCGTCCTTACTCTTAACACGGATCTTTAATCGTCTTGCCTGTGCATCGCCGAGGTTTGAACAGCTTCCCACCTCAAAATACTTCTTCTGTCTCGGAGACCACGCCTCCACATCACAGGACTTCACCTTAAGGTCTGCCAAATCTCCCGAACAGCACTCTAACGTGCGCACCGGAATATCGAGGCTGCGGAACAGATCCACTGTATTTTTCCAAAGCTTTTCATAATATAGCTTTGACTCCTCCGGCTTGCAGACAACGATCATCTCCTGCTTCTCAAACTGGTGGATGCGGTAAACGCCGCGTTCCTCAATGCCGTGCGCCCCCTTTTCCTTACGGAAACACGGAGAATAGGATGTCAGCGTGTACGGAAGCTTTTCCTCCTCGTTCATCGTGTCAATAAATTTTCCGATCATGGAATGCTCGGAAGTGCCGATGAGGTAAAGGTCCTCTCCCTCGATCTTGTACATCATCGCATCCATTTCATCAAAGCTCATGACACCGGTCACAACGCTGCTACGGATCATAAACGGCGGGATCACATAAGTAAATCCGCGGTCGATCATAAAGTCTCTCGCATAAGAAATTACGGCAGAATGCAGTCTTGCAATCTCTCCCATCAGATAGTAAAAGCCGTTTCCTGCAACCTTTCCGGCTGCCTCCAAATCAATGCCGTCAAATCGCTCCATGATCTCCGTATGATATGGTATCTCAAAGTCTGGCACAACCGGCTCTCCAAACTTCTCGATCTCAACATTGCAGGAATCATCCTTGCCGATCGGAACAGACGGGTCGATGATGTTTGGGATCGTCATCATAATCCTTGTCACTTTTTCCTGCAGCTCCTTTTCCTTCTCCTGAAGCTCGGCCAGACGCTCGGCTCCTGCCGCAACCTGTGCCTTAACTTCCTCTGCCTCCGATTTCTTTCCCTGCCCCATCAGCTTTCCGATCTCTTTGGAAAGCTGATTTCTCTTGGCACGCAGCTCGTCCGCCTCCTGCTGTGTCTTTCTCGCCTGTGCATCCAGCTCGATGACCTCATCCACCAGCGGCAGCTTGTGATCCTGAAACTTTTTCTTAATATTCTCCTTCACCACATCAGGATTTTCCCGTAAAAACTTTAAATCAATCATTCCTCTACCTCTTTCTGCGGCATCTGCTCCGCTCCTTATTTTTCAGATAACACAAAAACCTTCCGTCCTGTGTCATCCTGTCAGTCTCCTGACATCTGCACTGGGACGAAAGGTTATTCTTCCGCGTTGCCACCCATATTGCCGCATAAAGCGACCTCTCAAAACGTACGGTAAAGGGTACGAACCTTGCGGCTTTCACCGCTGACTCAAAAAGTGGAAAGATTCTATCCTGCACCGGCTCACACCAGCCGCCGGCTCTCTGAAACAGTATTCAAATCGCAGCTTTTGTCATTGTCGAAATCTTTTAACGATTATCTTATACAATTCTACCCCGAGTATGCGTGTTTGTAAAGGGTTTTTGCAAAATAAACTCATTCCTTATCAAACTCAATTTACTATATGGTTTTGATTTTCAATCAGTTTCTCTACACCATCCAAATGTTTCTCACTTTATTTATCCCATTTCGATACAAATTTTTGAGCATAGTCACAAAACAAAAAGTATTCCTTACCATTGATCAAAAACCCTAATTCCTGTTCTCTCTCAATTAAAAATATCAAGGCAGCCAAAGATTTCGTGTTTTGTCAATTAGAGCACATACCTCTATTTTCTCTATTCCTCCTTAATAGTCTTCTTCGGACTGATTTCCTATCTTTCCGATATATAGTCCAATGTATAGCACAGGCTGTCAAAAAATATATGGATCATACACCTAGTGTACTGAATGTCATCCTCAAAACCTAATTGTATTATTTGAGATATTGGTATAGCTCGTAAACCCTATCCCTTGTCATTTCCATCCCTCTTTCATTTTGCTTTATGATATGCGTATCGCTGTCTGACCCGATTGCCTCCAGCGTCTCCTCCTTATCAGCAATCCATGCAAGTTCCTCCTCCCTTAATACTTGCATTTCTTCTTCATCCAATTGTTCCTTGAGATAATTCCACACATAATTCAACTCATCATCCCAGAGCTTATATCTTTGCTCTGTCAGCTCTATCTTGTCATCTCGCGTCAAAGTTTCTATCTGAAGCTGTTCATCAAGATTTCTAGATCGTTCTTCCACAAATGAAAGTATTTTTTCCGGTGAACCATCATTCTCATACTCAATGAAATAGGTCAACTCCAATGGTATGTAAGACTGCTTGTCAAACTTCTCCAAAAGTTCATCAAAGTTTCCCTCTACAATCTCACTATTTTGCTTATCTCCTATTACACCTGTTGTATTATGATACCAATTCATATCCTCCCAACCACCAGAAAAGTAAAAATCAACAGTTTCAAGCTTCGCACCACTTTCTGCCAACCGATAAAGTCCAAAATAATTGTCTGCTGCACTACTTGATCCCTCATAATAAATGGTGCCATCTTCTGAAATCATCCATCGGCTTCTGCTCCAACCTTCTAGCAGAAAAACAGCCTTACCATCAACAAGTGTATACATGGCAGATACTCCATTTTTTGAATAAACATAATCCCCCGAAATAATAAGCTCGTCCACTCCATTTCCGTCAATATCATAAAACATGTATCCGTTATGAAACAATGCCCTATCTATGGTCTGACTTCCTAGACACAACTCATCAACACCAGACTCCCACTCATATGTAAGTTGACTATCTGGTCCGATTGCTAAGCCTTCATTCGCTCCCCCATTCTCTAAATAGTAAGCGTACATATAGCTTTGAATGTCATCCAGAACCTTCCGGTATCCCTCTGGTATTGTAGACTGAAATACTGTAAGTTCCTGTTTCTCCCGCTGTATCTCCTGCGCTTTCAATTCCTTTTGCATGGCTTGTACGACATCCATTTCGATTTTTTCCTGTGCATTTTCACTACATCCTACGAGCAATACCATACCGAACACGAGACAAGATACAGTTGCTCCGAATCGTTTCCTTTTTTCAATCACTCCCTATCTCTCCCCTTCGATCCACTCTGCCAGCTTTTTTGCTCTCTGTGCCCATATGTGTGCTGCGCGCACCTTTTCCCGACCACATGACATAATATCCTGCATCTTTTTTTCATTTTGCAGCAAATCCTTCACTTTGTCCGGCAGTTCCTCTAAATGCTCCAGGGTGTAATAGCAGACGCCCTCCCCCTCCTTCAATTCCTGACCGAGATACCTGCTCGGATCAGAAACACACACCGCACCGTTTAAAATAGAATTAAAAATCCGATCATGCGCTCCGTCCTTAAACCACGGCATCACATTCAAGGAAATCCTTGCCTGCTGTATCATCGAAAGACAGGTGAGGGAATCTGTCTGCGGATGGATCCGAAGCAGCTCCGGCCGCTGGATGTCCGGCAGCTTTTTCCACCCCTCGCCCACCACATCTACGGGAATCCCCGCATTGACCAGTGTACACACTGCTTTCCCGCGCCAATAATTGCGCACATACAGATCAATAAAAATCATCTTAGAAAGTGCGATGCGAAGTTCATCATTTGGCTCCCGCCCCATCTCACGCTCACAATGCGCGAGGGCGACCGCCTCTACCGTCTGATACGGTTTTTCTATCAGCTCATCAATAATTCCCTGATAAAACGCTGCATACTCGTCATTGATCCAGTGAATATACGGCTCAAAAAAAGACAGCTCCGTATAATTTCCGGTAAAAATCACATCATAGCGCTTCTCCTGCCCGGTATCGGTACAAAGTTCCGTGCCCGCCAACGGAAGAAACCCGATCTGCGTAAATTCAGGATAAAACTCTTTAAAATATAGTTCCTGAAAACGGTCAATACTGATGTGACGGTAATCCTTTGGCAGCTCACGCAGATGCTCATGATAAAAATAAGGATGATCCGCCGCAATATTAAAGCACGGCATCTGATAGGTATCCCAGATATAACCGGTTCCCTCCTTATAGACGCCCGGCTCCTGCTCCAGCCCCTGAAAATTGAAGGTTACGAGCACCGTCTCCCTCATTTTCAAGAACTTCCGCAGCTTTCTTGCACTCTGTTCCTCATTTTTTAAATCATAGAAAAATACCGGATAGCCCATCCGCTCAAATTCCTTCGCCATCTGATGCGAGAAATACGAGAGCGTCTCAACACCGCCCTCCATCATTACGATTCTTTTCATGCGTTCTCCTCTGCCGTTTTACTCATGTCTGAGCGCGTCGATTGGATTTAGATTTGCCGCCTTATAGGACGGAAACACTCCAAACACGATTCCTATCACCATCGAGAAGGCTACGGCTCCGACAGCTGCCGGAACACTGATCGCCACAGGCGTTGTGCTCAGATAGGAAATCACCTGCGCGAGTATGATCCCGACGATCACGCCCACAATACCTCCCATACTCGTCAAAACAGCTGCCTCTGTCAAAAACTGTCCAAGTATCTTGGACTTTCTCGCGCCGATCGCCTTCTTCAAACCAATCTCCTGCGTACGCTCCGTAACAGACACCAGCATAATATTCATCACTCCGATACCGCCGACGATCAGTGAGATACCAGCGATCCAGATCAACATTGTATTTGTAGAGCTGCTCAATTCCTGGATCTGCTGCGCCTGCTCCATCAAATCCTTCGCCTTATAGGTGATCGTATCATCCTTGACTGTCAGATACGAATTTAAAATATCTGCACATTCTTTTCCGGCGTTTGTCATATGATCGGTACTCTCCACACGGATCATCACATTCTGCGGCTCATCATACTGATAAAGAATCGGCCACGTCGTATCGGGAATGTAGACAGAGCCTGCCGAATTCTGCGCATATGTATAATAATCCTCAATGGAATTGATGACCGGTTCAAACTCCTTTGCCTTTGTCACAATACCGATCACGATATAAGGCTCCTGCTGGATCTCAATCGTGCTCCCGATTGCTTCCTCACCCAAAAACAACGCATTCGCGGAATCCTCATCCAAAACAGCAACCTTATGGTAAGTATCAAAATCATTCTGCGTAAACCCCCTGCCTTCTTTCATAATGAAGTTGCAGGTATCAAAATAATTCATATCCACACCCTTCACATAGCCGCCGGAAAGCCCTGTGTTTAGATGATACACACCGTTATAGTCCTGTCTGCTCAGATAACGCGAAACATTTTCCACATGCGGAATGTCAAGAAGCTGCTCTACTACCTCATCCGTGACAAGCGGAACGCCCTCCGGGATTCCATTGTAGGACATCTCATACTGCCACTCTCCTTGAAACAGCGCCACTTCCACCGTATTCTCACCCGAACCGACCAGATTCTCCTTAATCTGCTCATTTGTTCCCTTAATGGTAGAGACAATCGCAATGATTGCCGCAATACCGATAATAATCCCAAGCATCGTCAAAAAAGAGCGCATTTTATGCGACCAGATACCCTGAAAAGATAATCTTATATTTTCAAACATAGCGCCCTCCTAATAATACATCATGTCAGCCGCATCTGTTACCGCGACTCCCTCGACTGCATTTTTCCCATACGGAAACGCGATCCTGTCATCCTCGCTTAATCCTGACTTTATTTCAACTGCAGTGCCGTATACCGTTCTCCCCGTCACCACATACTGCTTTTTTAAGCGGTTATTTTCATCGGCGATCATACAGTAGGACTTTCCGTTCTCCTCCCGAACATATGCCTGTTCGATAAACAGACCGCCCGCCTCCGACTCTCCGGTCGCAATACTCAGATCCACATACTCCCCGTTGCGCAGCGCGGAGCTGTCCTCAATATATGCCGTATAGGAATAATACGAAACATTCGGATTCCCCTCCCCCATTGCGTTGCCGGAAACAGGATAGTCTGAAATCTCCGTAATCGTCGCATCAAAGGTCATACCGCTCTCCCATGCGTTTGCCGTCACAACCGTTCCCACAGAAATATCGCCGAGCAAAAGCTCGCTGATCGTTCCGCTGACATAAAGTCCGTCGTCCCCGGCAACCACCAGAAATGCCGCGCCATTCTCCTGGAACTCCTCCGGATCACCGACTGTCTTGACAATCCCGTCCACCTTTGCATAGACGATCCCGTCGGCTGCTGTCTGCTGCAGTGATTCCAGCTTTAACTGCTGCTGTCTGCGCTGAATATCAAGCGATTTGATCTCCTTTTCCGTCTCCGCGATTTCCTTCACCAATTCCTCTTTGGTGTAGCCCTTTGGCTCCTCCCAATCTGTTGCATGCTCCATAAATTCTTCCATGTACTGATCTGCTAGGGAAGTCGGTATGTATTCCTTTCCGGTAAACAGATACCACATGCGGCTCTCGTCATAATCCGCCGGAATACTGTTCCCGTTTAGCTGCGCCGTATGGTCGGTAATATCTGTATCAATGACCGGTTTTAGCTTTCCTTCCGCATCCGGCTCCATCAGCATCTTCCCGTCCGCATCCTTCCTGCACACATAAAACACGACATGCTTCCCCGGCGTTCCGTCCTCCTTTGGACGTATCTCATTGAAAAATCCTCCGTATGCATACGCATTTGCATTACAGTAATAAATATAGGGATCCTCCGCCGTGCCCGCCGGAAAAACAAGCTCTCCGGTTTCCTCATTGCGTGTGACATTATAAGGAATCGAAGTCGCTGTCAGAAAATTATAAATATTTGGATCCTTCTCATCCGTCTCGGGAATGGAATTATTGATACGGTCCTGCTCCTCGTACTTTTGCAGCTCCTCCGTATTGATCTTCGGCGGCGTCTTATCCACCGGCTTTGCATTTTTTAAACTGTCCAGCTTATGCGTCGCCATCGCAAGATTGTTTTCAATCGTATTTAACTCGATCTTCTTTCTCTCAATATCGATCTGAACCTCCGCCATATCGTATTCCATCAAAGGGTCCCCGACTTTCACGGTATCCCCCTCCTGTACGAATACCTGTTTCGCAGATTTCGAGCTGTCCAGATATATCTCCTGCGAGGAATCATTTGTCACCATCCCATAGCTGGTCGCAGAGTCCCCCCAATACCCCATATTGATATTAGATACCGGCTGCACCTCTGCCACAAGCTTCTGATCCTGATAAGCCTTATACCCGTAGATACCGCCGGCAACAGCCCCAACAGCTGCGGCGCTCCCAACGACTGCCGCTATCACTCTCTTGATCTTCATGACGCTCCGTCTCCCTCCTCTCCCTCGTAAATCTCCCCGTCAATAATGCGGACGGTACGTCTGGCATTCGCTGCGATCTTCGGATCGTGGGTGATCATAACAATCGTAACCCCCTCCTCGTTCAGCTTCTCAAACAGCTCCATGATCTGTTCTCCCGACTTGGAATCAAGCGCACCCGTCGGCTCATCCGCCAACAAAATCTTCGGATTATTCACCATTGCCCGCGCGATCGCCACACGCTGCTTTTGACCTCCGGAAAGCTGCGTCGGACGGAAATTGACACGATCCCCGAGCCCTACGCGCTCTAACGCCTTCATCGCGCGCTCCCTCCGCTCCTTTTTTCGGATCCCCGCATAGCTGAGAGGCAATGCCACATTTTCCATAGCACTCTCGCGCGGCATCAGATGAAAGCTCTGAAATACAAAGCCGATACTGCGCAGCCGCAGATCCGAAAGCTCTTTATCCTTTAGCTTAAGGACGTCCTCCCCGGCCAGCTCATAGACGCCGCTGGTCGGACGGTCCAGACAGCCGATAATATTCATCAGCGTCGTCTTTCCCGAGCCGGAGGGACCCATAATTGCAACATACTCCCCCTCCTCAACCGTCAGGCTGACGTCCTTTAACACGGGAACGACCAGCTTTTCCTGCTGATAGTCCTTAAATATATTCTGTAAATTCAGTATCATTCGATCACCTCCACGCCCCCGGGCGCTGCTTCCACTCCGAGCTCCGTATCAGGAACGCTCTCCAAGGGCATTTCTGTTCCGAGTTCCTCCGGGTAGACCTGCTCCGTGCCCATCGCTTCCGGCTCCTGATTGTACAGCGGAGACGAATGATCAACCTCCGCCTCATCGGTCACAGTTGTCACACCCTCATACAGCCCCTGCATCGGCCATGTAATATAATCATCCCCGCTTAAGCCGGAGACAATCTCATACTCATCCATTTCCGCATCATACTCACCAAGCTCAATATATCGTTTTTCCAGCTGATCCTTGTCATTTGCCACCCAGACATACGGCTTCTCCTCATCCTGAATGATATAAGAGCCATATAGCCAAAGACCTTCCTTGACCTGTTCCTGACCGTTATCAAGCTCAATATAAACATGCTGCCCCAAAATCAGTCCGTCTGCACTCTCAAGCTCTATGTAAAACGGATATTTCGTTGCCGTCATCGCCTCTCCGCCCTCGGGCATATACATATTACTATTACTATTCCCCTGACTCTGCGGCTTCTCTGTATCGATCAGCGCGATCTTTCCCTTCCATGTCTTTGTCTCGTCAACTCTGGAGCGGATCACAACCGGCTGCCCATCCGCCAGCATCCAGATATTCTGCTCGTCAATGCTGCCCTTGACCCGGTACTCCCCTGTCTTTAAGATCGTCATAAACGGCGCGGTATTTCCATTTGCATCCGTTCCTTTTTCATTGATCTCACGCACAACACCGGAAACTTTACTCTTTACGGACGATTCGTTCATCTGTTTTTGATACTTTGAAATCTCAAGCTGCTTGCTCTCCAGATCAAACTGCTTCTGCGCGATTGAATTTTCTATATTCTGGATCTGTGTCGTGTACGAAAATTTTTCTGAATCCGCCGCCTTATCACGCTCCTGCGCAAGCGTCTCCTTCTGCTTATTATAATTTTCAATATCGTTATTGATGCTCTCTACCTCAAGATTTGCCTGTGCGATCTGCATCTTAAGCTCATTGGTGTCATAGGTGACAAGCGTCTGTCCCTCCTCTACCAGCTCCCCGACCTCTACCTTGATCTCATTGATCTTCCGGTTGGAATCCACACTCACCTCAAACGTATCCTGCGACTCCACCGTTCCGTTATACCTGTTTGAGACGCCTGTATACTGATTCATCACGAGTGAAACCTTCTCGACAAAAACCCGGTCCTTCGAGTTTCCCTCCTGCAAGAAAGGAATCATCTCCGCCAGTTCCTCACGAAAATAAAAACCAGTTCCCCCCAACGCTGCAACAACTGCAAGCGTACCGACCAAAACCACTACCTTTTTCCTGCTCATCCGCATCCTCCATCTACTCCGGTACCATGTACCCACTCTCTGTTATATGCGCAGTATGCCCATACTATATCCTATGACATCATATTACCACGTCCGCCGCTCAATATATAGTATATGATTCTTAAAAATTATTTAATTTCAGACACTTTCGCACTCTTTTGCCGCGCCGAGTATGATTGCGAAGCAATACTCCCTCTCATGCGAGTGCGCATCCTCACACGAAGTGTGTTTTTATGACATAGGATTGCAAAGCAATTTCCTATGTCATAAAAAAGACACACTGAGAATCCAGCTCTCAGTGTGCCTGTCTGCCCTACGCGTTATTTCAATGGATATTTTGCTGTCAGTTCACAAACGATCGCGCGCGCCTTCTCTGACGCTGCGTCGCCCTCTTTGATCATCAAGGCAACTGCCTCTGCAATACGATCCATATCTTCGGTATTCATCCCGCGCGATGTCACTGCCGGCGTTCCCAGACGCACACCGCTTGTGACAAACGGAGATTTCGGATCATTTGGAATCGTATTCTTGTTGCAGGTGATATTTACCGAATCCAAAAGCTTTTCCACTTCCTTACCCGTACGGTCAAAATTCGTCAAATCAACAAGAAGCAGATGATTGTCCGTACCACCGGACACGATCTGAATGCCGCGCTCCATCAGCCCTTTGCACAATGCCTGCGCGTTATCAACAACCGCCTGCTGATATGCCTGAAATTCCGGCTGCAGCGCCTCCTTAAAGCAGATTGCCTTAGCCGCGATCACATGCATCAACGGTCCGCCCTGAATCCCTGGGAAGATCGCCTTGTTGAAATTATATTTCTCCGCAGCCTCCTGATTACATAAAATCATACCGCCGCGCGGCCCGCGCAGCGTCTTATGCGTCGTTGTCGTCACAACATCCGCATATGGAATCGGGCTTGGATGAACGCCCGCTGCCACAAGTCCTGCAATATGCGCCATATCTACCATCAACACAGCGCCGCATGCATCAGCGATCTCACGGAACCGCTTAAAGTCGATCGTTCTTGCATAAGCAGACGCTCCTGCAATGATCATCTTCGGCTTGCACTCCAACGCCGTCTCCATAACCTTATCATAATCAATAAAGCCCTCATCATTTACCCCATACGGCACGATATGAAAATAGGTTCCCGAAAAATTGACGGGGCTTCCGTGCGTTAAATGCCCGCCGTGATCTAAATTCATACCCATTACCGTATCGCCCGGCTTTAAAATGGCGAACTGCACCGCCATATTTGCCTGTGCGCCGGAATGCGGCTGCACATTTACATAATCACAGCCAAACAGCTTCTTCGCTCTCTCGATTGCCAGCTCCTCTACGACATCCACGCACTCACAGCCGCCGTAGTAGCGTTTTTGCGGATAACCCTCCGCATATTTATTCGTCATCACACTGCCCATCGCCGACATCACTGCCGGGCTCACCCAGTTTTCAGACGCAATTAATTCAATATGATTATTTTGTCTGTCAAATTCCGCGCAGATCGCATCTGCAACTTCCATATCCACGGAACGAATGTCTTCCATTGTATACATCGTATCGCTTCTCCCTTCCCTTATCCCTGTCTGCCTCTGCGGCAGCCCTGATTGCCGATTACCGGTTCATTATAACGGACTTTCGCGGGCAAAGCAATGACAAAAGCCCTGCCCGTCTATAGCAATTTATTATCAATCATATAAGCAGACAAAATAAAACGATTCCCACATGCAAAAGAAGGATCAACGGCATTCCCACAACGAAATACCAATGTCTCGTCTTATGACGAAATACATACATACCCGCCCAGCTTCCAAGGCTGCCGCCGAGCAGACTGCTCAAAAAAAGCGTCCGCTCCGAAATCCGATAGGCATGGCGCACAGCCCTTTTCTTATCTGCTCCCATCAGGAAAAATGCAGCCAGATTCATGACAAGGATATAACCGATCACTATCTTCATCACGTCCTATGCCGCCTTACTCTTATTTCCAAGCCGCGTCTTCATCACATACCACAGCTGCGTTGCGATACAGATTGAAGAATATGCACCGCAGATCAAGCCTGCCATCAGCGGCAGCGCAAATTCGCGGATGCTTGCAACTCCGAACAAAAACAGCATAAATACCATGATAAAGGTCGTAATCGAGGTATTGACGCTTCGTGAGAGCGTCTGTGTCAGACTCTCATTCGCAACCTCCGCAAGCCTCTCCGGCGAAGCCGTTCCCTGAATTTTCCCAAGATTCTCACGAATACGGTCAAAAATAACGATGGTATCGTTAATGGAGTATCCGATAATTGTCAGCATACATGCGATAAATGTGTTTCCGACAGAAATACGCAGCACCGAATATACGGCAAGCACAACCAGAACATCATGCAGCAGCGCAATGATCGCACTTGCTCCAAACCGGATGTCCTTAAAGCGGAACCAGATATAGACTAACATACAAATCGTAGATACAATGACCGCAACCAGCGCATCCGAACGCATTTCTCCGCTGATCGTAGAACTGATGCTCTGTGAGGTTATGGACTTTTCTTCCACCCCAAAGCTGTCCTTTAAGGCGGTATTTAATGCCTCGCGTTCTTCCAGAGAAAGCGTATGCGTCTTAATGGTAATCTGCGTCGTTCCCTCAACCTTGTTTGCCATGATATGATTGTCTCCGGTAATCTTTGACACTACCGGAACGATCTCGCTTTCAATCTGCTCGATCGTATAGTCCTTACCAAAATCAGCAGTTGTCGATGTACCGCCGACAAAATCAAGACCATAATTTAAAGCTCCGGTTCCCTTGATCTCATGGACGCCCATCATGACAAATCCGCTTGCGATCACAAGGATCGATACTGTAAAGAATACTGCTTTTTTACCGAGGAAATTAATTGCTTTTCGTTCCTTGGCACGTCCATAATATTTCTCATTCTTCAGTCCGAGACCATACAGTGCATATAAAATCCATCGCGTCACCACAAGCGCGGTAAACATAGAAAGCACAATACCGATCATCAAGGTGTAGGCAAAGCCCTTGACTGTGCCGGAACCAAGTCCCATCAGCACCACCGCAGCGATCAGGGTCGTGATATTTCCGTCCAAGATTGCAGACATCGCTTTCTGGAAACCGATTTTGACTGCCGAGCTGACGGTCTTTCCTGTTGCGATCTCCTCACGGATACGCGCAAAAATGATCACGTTCGCGTCCACTGCCATACCAATGCCTAAAATGATTCCGGCAATTCCCGGAAGTGTCAGGGTGATCTCAAACAAATACAGCGTCACAATTACAAGCCCCGTATAGATCAAAAGCGCCACAGACGCCGCCACGCCCGGAAGCGCATAGACAACGATCATAAACAAGATAACAAGCAAAAGACCGACCGCTGCCGCCTTTAGGCTGGATGCGATCGCCTGACTTCCCAGCTGCGCGCCCACAACGCTCGACTCCAGCTCCTCAAGCTTCAAGGACAAAGAACCGATGCGTATCTGTGTCGCCAGCGTCTCCGCCTGCTCATAGGAGGTCATGCCCGTAATCTGCGCCGAGCCTCCTGTAATCGCCTCCTGCACCATAGGATTGCTGATCTGTTCGCCGTCATAGACGATCGGAAGCCGTTTGCCGACATTTTCAGCCGTCACTTCACTAAAAAGCTTCGCGCCTTCCTCCGTCAGGCTTAACTGTACCACATACTCCTTATTTCCATAGGCATCCTCTGTTGTCCCCGCCTTCGCGCTTGCGACCTGATCTCCCGTCATATACACGGTACCGTCTGCAAGCTGAAACTCCAAAGAACCTGGATTGCCCAGTTCCGCCAAAATCATATTCGCATCTGATTCTCCCGGAATCTCTACCGTAATGCGGTCGTCTCCCACCTGATAGACCGATGCCTCCGTGCTGTATCCCTCCACACGCCTCTGCAACTTGTAGATCGTATCGCTCATATCCTCCGCGCTTGGATTCTCATCTAAAACCTGGTAGGTGATCGATACTCCGCCGGAAAGATCAAGACCTAACGGTATACTCATCGTTTTCCCGATACCGGTGGAAGAAAGAATGATGGATGCCCAGTAGGCAAGTCCCGCCAGCGCCGCAAAAACTGCGAACAAAACAACTGCTGCTTTCCGTTTCTTCATATTCATAATTTCATTCTCACTTTCTAGCATTTGTATCACGCACAAATGACCGAACGCTATGCGGACGGTCATCTTGAAGCGCCATGTTCACTTACTATGCCTTAGACAGTATATCACAGCAGTATCTATAAGAAAAGTCTTTTTTTCAGCTCACCATTCCTCCTGCCATTCCCGATGCAGCGCACAGGATCAACGTTGTGACCGCCCTTGTCAGATCTACCTCAAAGCCGCCGCCTACAATTGCCGACACTGCCATCAGCACCACAAAATAGATGACTCCCGCCGATAAGCCCCACAGATATTTCTGCTCCCGCATCAGCTTTCCCATAAGAAAACCGCCCACAAGGCCGGAGATCACATAAATAACAACAATCCCGATCCTCACCGCCTGTTCCGTCAACTCCAGCTTATACAACAGCAGCGCGAGCAAAAGCAGCAGAAGCCCACTGATAATAAACATCACAAACACTGCTGCAAATAATGCGTTTGCCGGACTCCCCTTTGCATCTGCCGGTCTGCTTCTTCGTTCCATCTTCATATCCATACCTGCCCGCTAAAATATATTTTAAATATATGCGGGGGCAGTCCTCGATATGACTCTGTCCCTAAACCGCAAACACCATGCGGTAAAACGCCTCAAAAGAGCCTCCCGGCGCAAGTGCATTCTCATAAGCACGCTCTGCGATGCTTCCCTCAAAATCCTCCGCGTCACATCTTCCATACCACGGCTCAATGCATACAAACGGCGCATCCTTCCCCTCCGGAGACCAGAGAGCAAACATCGGCGCGTCAAAGCAGACCGTCACATAAGCATTTCCCTCACGATCCAACAGGGCAACCTCCCCCGTCTGCTTGTGATCTGCCATATAAGTACAGTCGTCAAAAAAGCCCGGCGTAAACAAAGCAACTCCATCCGAAAGCTTAAGAACGCGGTCCTCCAACACTGCCAGCCCCTCCTTGGAATTTCCATGATGATGCAGCTCATCTGTCAGTCCGCCGAACCGCAGACCATATCCAAGCTTATCCTTCTCACCATGAATCGGACACAAAAATCCGGGATGTGCGCCAATGGAAAAATACATGATCTTCTCATCCGTGTTCTCCACGCACCAGCTGACCTTGACCTCATTTTCCAAAAGCTCATAGCCGATGTGAAGACAAAAGGAAAACGGATAATTCTGATACGTCTGCTCATCTGAGACAAGCGCAAACCAGATGCTGTTTTCCGCCTGCGTATCACAAGCCTCCGCCTCTCTGCCATCCACATACTCACAGGAAAACTCCATATCCCGCGCAAAGCCGTGCTGTCCCATTGCGTAGCGCTTCCCCTCGTAAATATACTCTTTATTTTTCGGCATTCCGACAAACGGAAAAAGCACCGGAGACGTCCGCTCCCAGTATCTTGAGTCCCCCTGCCACATATATTCCAGCCCATCGCTCTTACGCTTTACCGACTTCACCTCTGCACCGCGCGAATCGATCTCCACACGCAGCGTTTCATTCTCCAGGAAATATCTCATCTGTCTCTCCTCCAGTTCCATTGTTCTGCTTCCGCCCACAAAAAACTCCTGCCGCAGAAAACGTCTCTGCCCCCGGCAGGTTCTCTGTCGAAGTCTTACGTCTGACGCAGGCTTCATGCAGCGGCACCATATATTTACTGCGAAAATTATACCACATGTACCACCGCAAAGGAAAGCCTTCTGTTTGCTTTGATGCTACAGAACATAACGGTACATGAAAATAAAATGACAGATGCTGCCCGCCATCACGAACAAGTGAAAAATCTCATGACTCCCAAAATTTGCATGACGCTGATCAAATACAGGGAGCTTTAGCGCATAGACGATCCCTCCCACTGTATAGACGATCCCGCCCGCAAGCAGCCACAGAAAGCCCGCCGTGGGCAAGGTACTTACCAGCTGTCCGAATACAAAAACACAAACCCAGCCCATCGCGATATAGATCACCGAAGAAAACCACTTGGGACAGTTGATCCAAAGCATCTTGATCAGCATACCGGCGGCTGCGATCCCCCAAACCGCGGCAAGCAGCGTGTAGCCGGCTGTTCCCCCGAGCACGATCATGCACACCGGCGTATACGATCCAGCGATCAGCACAAATATCATCATATGATCCAGCTTCTTAAAAATCGAAAGCATGCGCTTTGGTACGGTCACCGCATGATACAGCGTGCTCGCGCCATACAAAAGAACCATACTCCCTATAAATACCATCATTGCCCATACGGCTGTCTCACTCCCTGACAAGCCAGCCTTTGCCAAAAGGGGCATCGCCGCTGCCCCCGCAAGCAGCATTCCTATAAAATGTGTGATCGCACTTCCCGGCTCCCGAATCGTAATCTGCATCACATATCCCTCCTTCTTCAAACTCTCACTATATTTCAATACATAGTTTTCAAAACTACTTGTTGTGTTTATACTACTCTTATTCTCTGAAAATGTCAACGCAGCTATTCTTAATTTTTTCTAAACCAAATTTTTCCACTCCCCTATACCTTTTCCCGCTTATCCAAAAACGAATTGTCCATGACTTTTCCCGTGACCTCTTTTTGAAAAAACGGGTATAAAAAAAGACCGGCGACTTTTTCACATGCCAATGTGTGTCAACGGTCTGATTTTTCGCATTTAGTTGTCAGGTTTGTGCCGGTACAGAAACATTTTTACAGATGCTTTGAGCATTTCTTCCATGCAACTATCAACAAGTGGCTGATATAAGAAATCCGGATGACTTCCATTTTCCCACTCAAAATACTCATGTACGGCTGTTTTAAGCTATTCCAATGAAATAATATCCCGTTTCCCTGGAGTATATTGACCGAATGGTGTTACAAAATTCAAACTGTTGTCCCTGCGCCAATATATAATTTGGCTCAATTTCGGGACGCACGATTACTGCAAGGAGCTGCTTATCCTTTTGGGGCATATCTATTTCTGATTTTTCTATTTCCTTTCCCTCCATTAAACCGCAGTCAAATGTAACTAATTCATTTGCTTTGATCTTTCCCTGATTAAACTTTTGCAGATTTATATCATTGATACACCTTCCTATCAAATAAGCAACTTCCGTTTTTTGCCCCGTTTAGCTCCCGATGAACCGGAAGCTATTCACACAATTCCTTACGGAGATTTTCACAATCCTGTGCCATTTCCTGCATATCCCCAACAGGAACCATCTCATGAAGATCGTAAGTCAACGGCTCTTTTACAAAATGCGCCAGTGCCTTGTCCATCGCATTCCTTTCTTCTTCGGTAAAAGTGATGCAGACTGTATCGGTATTTTCATCATCCAACAATTCTCCGATGGACACACTGCCATTTACAGAACACTCCAGCATCAAAGCCGCCAGATCGGTTATCAGATCAATAGCATAATAAAACTCATGCTCCCCGCCTTCTGCATCAACATATCCAAGATTGGATGAGGTGCGAAAATCCCAATTTAAATTATTCAGACCCGTATCCGCAAATATCTCACTTAAAGTCAGTTCTGCTTTCTGCTTGTCAATCAAATAATCCAGTAAGGTCAGACTGTCATCTGTACCACCAATGTAATTCCCCCAATACTTTTCAATGTACATGTTTATTTCCTCCTTATCAACTCCGCTTAGGAAAATTGTACCATAAAGCTATCAACAATTCTACCTCCGGTTGGATGAAATTTCCTTTGAATCCCCAATTTATCATCATTACCCCCGCCAAACCGCTCTCATAATTCTTTGGATTTTCATTCTTTATAGCAGCAAAAAGGAAGCCGCCGCACAGACAGATTCCTCATCTGCCCGTGCAGCAGCTTCCGCTTACACATTTCCTGCCACAGGATTTTCCTATAGCTCACAATTATTTACAGTTCTCGGGAACGGAATGACATCACGAATATTTGACATACCGGTCAAGTACATCACGCAGCGCTCAAAACCCAGACCAAATCCTGCATGTCTGGCAGAGCCGTATTTGCGCAAATCCATATAAAAGCCATAATCCTCCTCACGCAAACCAAGCTCCCTGATCCTTTCCAGAAGCTTCTCATAATCATCCTCTCTCTGGCTTCCTCCGATAATCTCACCGATGCCCGGCACGAGACAGTCAACGGCAGCTACCGTCTTTCCGTCCTCGTTCAGCTTCATATAAAACGCCTTGATCTCCTTTGGATAATCCGTGACAAACACCGGACGCTTAAAGACCTCCTCGGTCAGATAGCGCTCATGCTCGGTCTGCAGATCCATCCCCCATGAAACCTTATACTCAAATTTCGCGTTATTCTTCTCCAGAATTTCAATCGCCTCCGTATAAGTCACACGGGCAAACTCAGAGGTTGCCACATGGTGCAGACGCTCCAGAAGTCCCTTGTCAATAAAATTATTGAAAAACGCCATTTCTTCCGGCGCATGCTCCAACACATAATTGATGATGTACTTAAGCATACTCTCTGCCAGGATCATATCGTCGTTCAGATCCGCGAACGCGATTTCCGGCTCAATCATCCAAAATTCCGCCGCATGACGCGTTGTATTGGAATTTTCCGCGCGGAAGGTAGGTCCGAAGGTATAAATATTTTTAAACGCCATCGCATACGTCTCGCCGTTTAGCTGACCGCTTACCGTCAGATTTGTGGGCTTTCCAAAAAAGTCGCCGCTGTAATCCACGCTGCCGTCCGCGCTCTTTGGCACATTGGCAAGGTCCATCGTCGTTACCTGAAACATCTCTCCGGCTCCCTCGCAGTCGCTCCCCGTGATGATCGGCGTATGCACATAGACAAAATCACGCTCCTGAAAAAACTTATGGATCGCATAGGCAATCAGCGAGCGCACGCGGAACACTGCCTCAAATGTATTCGTACGCGGTCTTAAATGGGAAATCGTTCTTAAATATTCAAAGCTGTGCTTCTTCTTCTGCAGCGGATAATCCGGTGTTGACATCCCCTCGATCATGATCTGCTCTCAAACGGCTGCTTCATCTGCGGCGTCTCCACCAGCTTTCCCGTCACAAGAATCGCCGCTCCGACATTGAGCTTTTCCACATCCTCAAAATTTTCCAACACATCGGAAAACACTACCTGCACCGGCTCAAAAAATGTACCGTCATTTACTACAATAAATCCAAAATTCTTAGAATTTCGGATGCTTCTGACCCATCCTCCAATACTCACAGTCTGATCCAGATATGTTTCCTTCTGACGAAATAAATCCCTGATATTTACCAAATCCATACGTTCCTCCATTCTGCGCTCCCCGTCCCGCTCATCACGGGAACAGCGTCTGCTTTAATTAAGATATTTTATCCAGACTGCAAGAAAAAGTCAATGCCAATCTTACGGAAGCTCTGTTTCTCCTACCGTCTCCGTACCTTCCTCGCTCTCCGCCAGTGTCGGATCGACCGTCACGCTTGTTTTTTCCAACACCTTTTCCAGCGCTAAGTCATACAGGTACAGCTCCTTAAAATACCTCGCTCCATATTCCGCGTCTCCGTAGCCGTACAGCCCATACATCGCCTCCGGCGACTGGTATCCGCCGCCAGCCGCCATATCCTTCGCATAGGCCTCAAACTCGGCGTCATCTACTGTAAGCTTCATATCCTCTGCGATCGCGTCCATCACAAGCTCCAGACGGATCGACTGCTCCATATTGTCCTTCCAGTAAGCCTCCATTTCCTCGACGGTCTTTCCCTCATAGGTGCTGATATATTCCTCTAACTTACTCTCATCTCCGCCGCAGTAATACATAATGTACTGATTCTTATAGTCGCTCACCCTCGCCGCCAGATAATCCTCCGGCACCTCTACCGTGCAGTTGTCGACAAGATAGGACTGCAGAGCCATATAGGTATCGCGCTGCTTGAAATTTTCTGCCTGCTGCTCCAGAGAATCACGGACTACGCCGTACATCTCATCGACAGTCTCTACCTGAAACTGCTCCTTTGCGAAAGCATCATCGACGTCCTCCAGCGTCATTTCTTTTTGGATGGAATTAACGGTAAAGGTAAACACAACCGCCTTTCCTGCAAGCTCCGCATTGCCGTAATCCTCCGGGAACGTCACGTCGCAGTCGATGACGTCACCGACGCTTGCCCCCTTTAGCCCCTCGGTAAAGCCTTCGATATAGCCCGTTCCTGTCACAGAAGCGTTCTTATAAACATCAATCTTCTGATTCTTCGCGCTTCCGCCCTCAAATGTCTCCCCGTCAAGCTTACCGACATAATCAACGTCTACAATATCGCCCTCCGCAATCGTCTTTTTATCAGGATCAGCTTTATAAAATGGTCCGTAATTTGTGAACATCTCCGCAAAGGTCGTCTTGACCTCCTCATCCTCTACCTCATAATCTCCGGTAATCGTAATCGAAACATTATTGTAATCGCATAATTTCACATAATCGCTGCCCTTTAGGTCAAAAGCGCTGCTTGCCGCCGTTACGGTCTTCTCTGTCTCTGTTCCCCCGACAGACTCCGTCTCCGTACCTTCCACTGTACTGTTATTTTCTTTTGCACCGCATCCTGCGGCTGATACTAAAAGCATCGCTCCAAGCATCAGCGCTACTACTCTTTTCTTCATAATTGCTTCCTTTCTATGCTTTCTGGCAAAAGGCTTTTGCCGTTTAACCTTACTAACATACCACAGTTCTCTCGAAAAAAAAAGACATGCGTCCAAAGTTTCACAAATGTTTCAATCCTTGATTGCTTTTTCCTATTATAAATGCTACAATTAAAAACGAATTTATTTTAGGGAGGATTTCATCATGAACACTTTAACCATTGTCCTACTGGTTATTCTCGCCATCATGATCATTGCTCTGGTGGTCTTATATTTTCTGGGCAAACGGGCAGAAAAGAAAAAAGCTGAGCAGGATGAACAGCTTGCCGCTGTTGCACAGACAGTCTCCATGCTGATCATCGACAAAAAACGTATGCGGATCAAGGACTCCGGTCTCCCGCAGGCAGTCATTGACCAGACCCCCAAGCTGATGCGCCGTTCCAAGCTTCCAATCGTAAAAGCAAAGGTCGGACCAAGAGTGATGTCTCTGATCGCTGACGAATCAGTATTTGATCTCATCCCTTTAAAAAAAGAGGTAAAGGCAACCGTCAGCGGCATTTATATCACAAAGGTAACAGGCGTCAGAGGCGCACTGGAAAAGCCGCAGGGTAAGAAAAGCTGGCGCGCACGGTTAAAGGAAAAGGCAAGCAGCGCTGCTGCCGGTCTGGAAAAAGAAAAAAAATCAAAGAAATCAAAATAATTTTCTCATACATAGGAACACCTATGGGGAACGATCGCAGACAACGCTGCCGTTATCTGCTGTTAAAACAACGAGCGACACGCTTCGCGAGCCGCTCTTATGTCAATAAGAAAACTCCCGTTAAGCCGCCGCGCTTAACGGGAGTTTTCTTATTGCTTATACGGATATGACCGGAACCGTCCACCCATAGGGATCGGCAATCCTTCCCCACTGGATGCCTGTCAATGTATCATAGAGGCGCTGCGTGAGCGCTCCGATCTTAAAGTCATGGATCGTCACGACGTCGTCCCGATAACGAAGCTCTCCCACCGGAGAGATCACGGCTGCCGTACCCGTGCCAAATACCTCCTCCAATGTGCCGTCATGACCTGCCCGCATCAGCTCATCAATGGAGATGCGCTCCTCATGTACCGGATAGCCCCATTCTCTTAACAGATAAAGCATCGAATCTCTCGTTACGCCGGGCAGAACAGTTCCGTCGATCGGCGCCGTATAGATCTCGCCGGAAATTTTAAACATAATGTTCATCGTCCCGACTTCCTCTACATATTTCCGGTGCTCGCCATCCAGCCAGAGTACCTGCGAATAGCCAAGCTTTTCTGCTTTTACCTGTCCTAAAATAGAGCCTGCATAGTTGCCGCCGCATTTTGTAAAGCCCGTCCCGCCTTTCACCGCACGCACCAGCTCATCCTCTACCAGGATACGAACCGGATTGATGCCCTCTGCGTAATAAGCGCCTACCGGACAGCAGATGATCATAAACCGATAAGAGGTCGCCATATGCACGCCAAGCGCAGACTCTGTCGCAAACATAAAGGGACGAATATAAAGAGAGGTCTCCGGCTCAGACGGAACCCAGTCCGCCTCCACCTTCACAAGCGCCTTGACCGCCTCCACAAACATTTCTGCCGGAAGCTTTGGCATACAAAGTCTCTCATTGGAGCGCATCATACGCTCCGCATTCATTTCCGGACGGAACAGCTGAATCCTTCCCCCTGCTGTGCGGTATGCCTTCATTCCCTCAAAGGTCTCCTGCGCATAGTGCAGCGTTACACAGGCAGGGTCTAAGGTGATCGGCGCATACGGTTCAATCCTCGCGTCCTTCCAGCCCTCCTCCTTCGTCCAATCCATCACAAACATATAGTCTGTCATGTATTTCCCAAAGCCAAGCTGTTTTTGATCCGGCTTTTCCTTTAAAATCTCTCTCTTTATAAATCTAATATCCATCCCAACACCCGTCCTTTCCTTCTGCTCCCCATTATGCTACCGATCCGTTTGGGTGTCAAGATTATTCTGCCAGCACCTTTTTTAATGGGATCCAAAGGACAAACGCATAGATGCTTCCGATCAGCGCCGTGATCAGCTGTGTTACGGAAAAGGTTGCCTGAAAGACCGCCATTTTCGCCTCCATTGCTGCAGGGATCAGATTGGGAATCAGGATCATCGAGATCACTACCCCCATAAAGAGCGCCTTTGCCGCGGTACCCGCAGCCATTCCCCCGATGATTCCGATATTCTCCCGATTCTTTCTGTAAAACAGTCCAACACCGAGCACAAGCAGCGCATTTCCCACCATAATACAAGGAATGATCGTGGGAATCGCCGACATGATCGGACTTCCCGCAATCAGGAATGCCGTTACCGGCGTAATGACGGCAAGAATCATGCCGCAGCCGATTCCCACGCTTAAAACTGCAAGAATCAGACAGGTGTTGATGATCGGTCCGGTAATATACACGCTCAGGCTTTTAAAAAACTGACTGGCAATAGAGATTGCCAAAAGCACAGCCGTAATTGTGATTTGCTTTGTTGTAACTTTCATTGCTTCCTCCTTCTTGGCAGACCTTCTCTTTTGTTTTCATACTAACGCATGTTTGTCTGCACTAACGAAAGCATCGTAATACAACTTCTGCCTAAAATCAAGCATTTTCTGTCAGCTGTTCTTGTAAAATATCAATCTCTTAAATTGACAACAGTCACCTTTAATCTGGACATTGCTTCAATAGAATAACGGATGCCCTGCGTGCCCATACCGGAGGATTTCACACCTAAAAACGGGAAATGATCCGGTCCTCTTTCCGTCTTATTGTTCACCTGAACGGTACCTACCTCCAGCCTGTCGGCAATGTAGAAGGCGTCGTTGACATTCTCGGTAAATACCGAGCTTTGTAGACCATATTCGGATTGATTTGCTATTTCGATCGCTTCATCCTTATCCTTGACCCTGATGATCGGGAGAACAGGTCCAAATGGTTCTTCCCATGCAAGCCGCATATCCAAAGTCACTTTATCAAATAATGTTGGATAAACAAGACTTCCCTCTCTTGTTCCTCCCACAAGTAATGCGGCGCCTTTTTCCTTTGCTTCTACAATCAGCTCCATCACAAAATCCGCGCTTTTTTCATTGATCAGCGGAACAACGTCAAGCGCTTCCGTTTCCATGGGATTACCGACTTTAAGTCCCGCCATTTTTTCTCTGAGCAGACTGACTAATCGATCTGCAACGCTGTCTACGACAAGCACTCGTTTTACAGCGGTGCATCGTTGACCCGAATAAGAAAACGCACCGGAAATTATGTTGGAAGCGGCATGCTCAAGGTCTGCATTTTCCAGAATGATGGCAGCGTCTTTTCCGCCAAGCTCCATAAGAAGCGGCGTCATCGTTGTAGCTTTGGAAATTCTCTGCCCAACCTCCGTGCTTCCGGTAAAATTGATAAAATTAATTTCTTTATGCGTAGTAATGTAATCTCCAATCTCGCTTCCCCTGCCCGTAACGGTGTTCAAAATGCCCTTTGGAAGTCCTGCCGCTTCAAAGATCCGCGCCAGATGAAGCCCGCAGAGCGTTCCCTGCGTCGCGCTCTTTAAAATGACTGCATTGCCGATCACTACGGCCGGCGCTATTTTGGACGCAGCCAGATTGACCGGATAATTAAATGGAGAAATGGCGAGAACAATTCCAAGCGGCTCTCTTTTTACAATAGAAATCTTATTGTTTTTAAAGCCCGGAAAGCTGTCGCCCGGTATACTCTCTCCTGACATATTCTTTGCGCTATCCGCCGAGAACCGGATAAAATCTGCGGTTCTTGAGATTTCTGAACGGCAGCTCTTTAAATCCTTGGCAATTTCCATCATCATGATCTTCGCCAGTTCTTCTACATGTTCTTCCAGAAGGTCTGCCGCTTTATACAGCACTTTGGCTCTCTCACTTGTCGTCTTGTTCTTCCATTCCACCTGTGCGGCTTTTGCATATGCGATAACCTCATCTACCTCCGCAGTGGTCATAGTCGGAACTCTGCCCAAAAACGACTGGTCTATCGGCGACTTTATTTCGATAAATTTACCGCTTGCGCTGTCTTTCCATTCGCCATTTACTAGATTTCTATATGACTGATCTTGGTCCTTTATCTTGCTAAACAATATACGTCCTCCTTCATAATAAAAATTTACAAGTAAAAAGTTTTTTCTACTATTGCTTATATATAACAGTTATAGGTATTCCTGTCAAGAATATCTGTCTGGGATACTTGTAACTTTTTGCAAAAGCAACAGACCACAAAGCTTTCATCCCGGCATCTGCCATTTTCTATTCTCCCATATTATAAATCAATATTTTTACGTCAAAATAATGATCTGAATCTTCAAATACAATCTGACCATGATGACGTTCTACAATATTTTCAACAATTCGCAGCCCCAGCCCATGTTCATTTCTATTTTCTTTGGTGGTAAGATAACTGCCTTTCTGCCGTCTTAATTCTCCCTTATATGGATTTTTAAACTCTAAATAAAGATTATTTCCGGACATCTTTGCCACTAATTGAATCTCCCGCTGATCTTCTTCCACTTTCTGTGTTGCCTCTATTGCATTGTCAAACAAATTCCCGAGCAAGCTGTAGAGCGCAACATCATCTAACTTTATATCGTACGGTATGACCGTTTGAAGCTTCACCCTTATTCCATTCTTTTTTGCAGCTGCCGCTTTATAATTGACAATCGTATCAAAGCTGACATTTCCTGTCCTGGAAATATTTTCATCCTCTAATTGATTTTCTATCCCCCGCTGATACAATTCTCTTATTTTATCATATTGCCCGCGGCTTAAATACGATTCCAACAACAAATATTTTTGCTTCATATCATGCCGGTATTCTCTGATCTGCTGCCAGACATTACTCATTTCCCGCAATTTCTCTGCATAACTCTCTACTTGCTGCGTCAAAAATTGCTTTTCTGCCCTATACAATGCTTTTTCCTGTAATTCATTATAATTATAGAAGGAAAATAAATTTATAACTAATACCATGACTGCCGCTATCAGCCTAATCCATATATACTGGTCAACCAACGGAACAAACATCGCCAATACGATAAAGATACTGCTAATAGGTACCATAAACACCTCTATCCAGTCTATTCTCCTAATAGTGAGATTTTTATGCTTTTTGAGAAATAACAGCGCAATTTTTATTTCTACAAGCCAGACCAGCTTCGATAAAATTATGTACATTAAAACCGTCTGTGTGGTTTCCACTGTATGTAAAAGATCTATGCCAAACATGATACCGATAAAATAAACAATTAGTTCTGATAAAACACCAATTAAGCATAAAAACAGCACCAAAATCAGCTTGACCGGAATCGTTCCTTTATACAGCCATGAGAGAACACCAAAAAATAATATTGAAAATACTGTCATGTTCATCCAAAATGGCAAATTTAAAAAGTATGTAAATACATTTGAAATAACATAAAATACTGACCATGCTATCATCTGCGGCGTCACATCTGCCCTTTTTCTCTCCAATGCTCTCTCACATACATTTCTCTGCATCCATACTGTGAACACTTCCACCAGCGCTAAAACTATCTGCATACTTCTCCCTCTTTACTCTCCATGCACTTTCAGAGACATCAAACGTATCTGTCCACTATTGGTTCTGCCGGTCTCAAGAAATGCACCATTTGCAAAACAATTTTTTTGCAAAACGACTTTATCATTATATCATGTGGATTAAATTTTCATATGAATTTTTTTCTGCTCTAGCCACACTGCTGTTCACACAAAGGCTTGATGTTATCTTTCCTGTCCCTCCGCCGTCCATACCCATGCTCTGCGGGCACAGACTCATTCCCTTGCTGTACTCCGAGCAAAAACCTTTCTTTTCCGGTCTTCCCTTTTTTAGCAGTATAACAGCATCATAAATATTTTTTTACAATCTGTATTATTTGATCATTTTTATAACGCTTTGCAATATCAAGCATCGTACAATTTTTCACATATTCATTCGTATAGACAGTAACAAGATGCCGATGCTTCGTCATGAGTTCTTCTACTAATTCCCTACTTCCTATTTTTATCGCAAACAATAATGGGTTGCTTTTCATTTCATCACCATCTGTAATAATTCCATGTCTTAATAATTGCAGAGCAATTCTGGTATTATTCATCTTTAATGCTGTTAGTAATTCTAGCCCGTCAAAAGAATTTATATCTATTTTTTCTTCAATCAGCCATTCTGCTATCTCGTTATCTTTTAACTGGATTGCATAATTTAAAAGTGAACCTTTTTTTGTGACTATATTGATGACCTTATTCTCCAATACAAATTCTTTAAAATGATCATGATCTTGTTGCATAAGCAGACATACTGTTTCTATATTTTCTATTATCTGTTTATTTTCTCCCCAAAAATTATGTTCTGTATAAGTTCTAATAAAATCCTTATATTCTTCCGAGGCATATTCCGGACAATTCATAACAGCATCTATGAATTCTTTGGGCGGGAAATACAGCCCATCCAAAATATCCAGCACAATAATATTGGGCGCAGCATATCTGATGTTATTTTTTATATCTATAATACGAATTTCCCCAAATCCTGTAACAAACTTCCCCTCTCCTCCGTATCTAAATTTTCCATTCAAATCTTTATTTACGGGATATTCGCAAAACGCTTTCAGCTTCTCAATAAATTCTTTTCCGTAATCCTCTTGTTTACTGCTTTTACGATTATTCTTCCAGCCTATGTTATATGCATTCTCAAAATGCTGAAAACAATACTTTGTCATATCAGTATTCATAATTGATCTCCTTTTCCCAATGCCTGAAGAAGAAGTTTTGATCTTTCACTAAAACACCAGTCACAAACAGTAACCTTATTAGCATCTGTCCCCCGCACATTCCCGCTGCTGAAATATGAAAGACACGATTTCTTAAGATACCGCCAAAATAAGCAGGGTCGAAAATAGTGCTGGTTAAAGGCTTTATGCCGTCCAGACGCAGGACATCGTCCGACAGAGCCGGACGATATTCATAGATTATCACATTCAAGTATTCCACGCATTTTGTGTGTTTCAATATCGGCTAATCTTGTAGGAATGGGAATGTGGCTTTCATTGTTAGTTAACTCGCAGACTAACTTTGTTGCTGAATCCAAATCAATATAGTTTCCAATTGATAGAAAAATTGGTCGCACATCTTTCATGGTCCGTAAAACTCGTCCGTATATTTCTCCATCAACCACAATATCAGTATAAGCAAATTTCTCATTAGATGGCATACTATACTCTACATCTTTGATTTTATAATAGTTCTTCGCAACACCTATAGTTGGCTTGTTCAGGAAAAAAGAGGCATGGGTTGCAATTCCCATATGACGAGGGTGCAAATACCCATTGCCATCAAACATATATAAATCAGGAACTGAATCTAGTTTTTGGGCTGTTTCCAAAATAAGTGGTAATTCGCGAAAAGCAAGGCATCCAGGTATGTATGGCACATTTACTTCTCCGAAAGAAAATTTACTTTCTGTAATACACTTTGATTCTTTCTCCAATACCACGATACAGCATACAGCATATTCTTTCGCAGCTTTTTTCCAATAAGCTAAATCAACACCAGCTATAGTTTTTATTGTTTCAGCATTACAACCAGACGATTTTATTTTGCAAGCTAATTCGCTTTGTATTGAAACTGCTACATCTAAAGAAAGATTACTCCAAATTTGTTTACTCATAGTTCACACTCGACAATTTTTTTATTAGTAACATTTCGTTTTCAGTAGGACCTACTTTTTCATAAACTAAGTTTCCCTGCTCATCCCATTTTTCATTTGATAAACATATCCCACAATTATATAGTCCCTTCTCTTTTATTTTCCCATCTTGATACCATTCTGTCTCCTCGGTGCATTTTCCTCGCTTCATTTTGCTAATACTTTGAATCGTCCCATCTTTATAGGACTTTACAAAATCACCTTCTGAAAAGCCGTCGACATAATAGCAATAATATGAAATCCTACCATTATCATATAATTCATATGTAATCCCAGTGAATGGCTTACCACCATTTTCTTCATAATTGTCTAAAATTCTATCGCTGCAATACTCAAACGCTAAATTGTCAAAATTTATACCTTTTTTTAAAATTATTGCCTCATCAATGGCTGTTCTTTCCATATTTTAATACCTCCGGATAAAAATAAATGCCTTCTGTAAGATATTCACAATGCGGACACCTCGGTGCTGGCGTACCTGATACAGGAATAGACTTACTACCTCGTCCAGCACTTTAGATCATAGGTACCCGCAACCATTGGGCCGATCTCATTCTTAGTCAAACCGCTTGCTTTTAAACGATCCAATTCATCGTGAACTGCCTGTTTTAAATTAATCTTATGATCCAATTCTTCTTTGGTCAATCCACCATATTTGTTTCTTAAATATTCGCCCCTTCTAACAGAACCATTCCCCCTTCTACTCCCCCACCTTTTGTCTTATTCCACGGCAGCTTCTCCCTGATCTTTGGAAGAATCTTTGACCTGCCATACATTGCTGCCCCGCCCACGAAATCCATTGCCATATGCTCAGGGCTAAAGGCATATGCCATCTTTTCCTCCCCTGACATATCACCGTCAGTCATTGCATACAGAAAACACCCCAGCACTCCGTCTCCCGTATTGAACAGTCCCACCTTCGCCCAGTCTGTCATGGGGATTTTTCCTACAGCCTTGGCAGCCTTCGGAAAACCTGATGCCAGCTTCGCCACAAGTCATCCTGTGATTGCACCTGTCAGTGCACCTAAAGCCAGCGAGACTGCCACATCCCTCATGGCTTCCTCTGTACTCCGCGCATTCCCGCTACTATGGTTCCGATCCCCGAAAGCAGAAATCTCATTGCAATGCACGCCGCACCTGCTGCAAGTCCCATGACAAGGTTTCTCGCAAAGGCTCCTCAGTCAAATTTCCCCTCCTCCGGGGCGTCTGCATACGGCGCATAGTTCCTGTATGTACTGCCTCCCAGTCCCGTAAGAGCGCCCATCATGTCCACACTGCCGTTCACGCAGAAGCTTGATGCTCCCGCCCTCTAACCTCTTAAAAAATTTATAAGTTATTTAAAATATTATTTACATAATTATCTATGAATGTTTTTTCACATTCCAAATAATCGGGATGTGATGCGGTCTTACCTAAATCAATAAAATCATCATCACTCCACCATTTAGGTATGGCTACAGTTCCATGTGAACAATTTTTACACGCACTACACCACATCCACGCAGATCCTTTCTCTCCTCTATATCTATGTAAATAAACATGAGCGCTTGTCCTTCCACAAATAGGACAAATGCAAGGGTATCTTTCTGCTTTTGTTATAAAATGATTCCACAATTTTTCTATTTCATCATTATCATCTCTCCACATCTATCCTTCCCCTTTCTATCAACGGTGCATCTCCCGCCGACTGCATAATAACGCCCGTCAAAGCAGACGTCGCAGGAGAGAAACCTCCCCAAGCTCCTTTTTTACTTACCACAACATTTCAACAGACGCCGAAAATGTATTAGCCATTTTATATGTTACATGGCTGATACCTTCTACATTCTTCATAGCTTCATGCACAAACATACGGTTTCACTACTATCTGCATAATCTAAAATATTGCCCAAATGTGATCGACTCAGTCTTTAAATTATTTCATCTTCATCAAACAGTTCATAGAACTCTTCATCACTATATAAGGCTTCTTTATCAGCTGTTATAGGTATTCCATTATGATCCAACACACAATACACCTGATCGCACTCATCCAATACCACGATGGTTAATTCATCCATCCCTTCAAATGTATTCGGTTCTAGCTTAGAACGTATCATCCACGTAATCCCATTCGTAATATAATTTCTTTCATCCAGATAAACAGCTTCTTCGATGTTTTTTGGTATAGTCCCTCCGATACCATTTAATTCTTGATATTTTTTTGCAGTATTATAAGCGTCTTCTGCTGATAATTTAGTATTTATTTTTACATCTCTGACTTTAACAAAATGATTCATAATATACTCCCTTTTCTCAAGCTTGAAAACTACATGTCAATAATAATATTTCCTATCCCATAATCAAATCCTGCAACTACATTTAGTGGAAGCAGTTTCCATTTTGGGTCAATAGTAACTTTTATTCCTTGTTCATGCATATTCTTTTTATATTCTCGAATATCTTTAGCGGTATTTCATAGCTTTTTAGTGTCTTAGAAATACCGCTGATACTATGCTTTTCTTTCGTTGTGAAGGGATTTTTCACCCCCTTATCCCCCCTGACGAGTGCCATTGTAACGTGGGGGAATGTCAAGAAAATTTATTTTATTGTTATAATCTAATGATTACATTTTTTTATTTCAAAAAAACCTTCGTATATTCTGTCTATTCAATTTTCAATTGCCCAGCCTCATGTCTAACTATCAGCGTAACTTTTGGCATCGTCTCTGCGTCATTCACTAAACCATTAGATTTTGCGTCACTAGGTTGTGCAAATGCACATTCATTACATGATAAAATAAATCTTTGTGACTGCAATTTTTCAAGTGACAAATTATTTTCTAAGCAAAAGGGAGTAACGTACGCGATCGCCAATGCTTTTTGTAGTTCTTTTTCCATTTTTCTCTGATTTATTTTTTCCATATACTTTATTCTCCAATCTGAAATACACTAAAATTGCCTTGACTATCAAAAATAACACTTTGTGTCTGATTAAATTGCTATAAAATGTACATATCACCTTCCGATGCAAACTTCACATTAATTCCAGTTTCTGGATGTGTATGCCCACTCCATTTAAACCCTGCATTATATAGTGTCAGCTGAATAACTCAGCTTTTTTGAATCATCTCATTTTTCAGCAGATT
>Avalanche_p1__coassemble_719_pt1 | contig 35507 bp, 19 predicted proteins | sample Avalanche_p1__metabat2_low_PE_018 | metagenome-assembled genome bin Avalanche_p1 | reverse complement strand
CGACTGTCAAGGAGTACATGAAGGCACATGACGCCGGATTAAAGGGAACGATGACAGAGACCTTGGACGGAGCGACCTTTATCGTAGATGAGGTAAAGGATGGGCAAAGTGTAACAGTTGGAGGCAGAGGTTATACGATTGGTTCCACGAAAGCAGATATAGACAAGAAGTTTGACGCATCTGTAACAAAAAAGGATGATACGGTAACTATCGATGGTAAAAAATATACGATAGTTGATGACGCTACTGGTACTACTGATTGGGATAAGGGTACAGTTAAGGCAGGTGAGATAGCAGAATTAAAAAAGAGGATTGGAGAGACAAGTGTTGTTGAATTTTCAGATGGCACAAAGATGGTTGGCATGGGAGCAGATGCTAATACCGATGGAGTGTCTGATGTTAATTCCTCTATCATTACAGCAAAGAAAGCATATGAATTGATGAAGGATGAGTTAGAAAAGGCAAACAATATCGGAGTGTCTAACGCTGCGGGAGATAAAGCGATTGTTACACACAATGTGAACAATGGCAAGGTAGAGTTCGCCATTGACAAGGGTTACGCAGACGTTTCCCAGAAGCTTTCCTTCAACCTTCATGTCGGCGCAGACGCAGATATGACAAACAAGATCATCGTTGACGTCAATGCAATGGATGCCGCTTATCTTGGAATCAAGGGATTAAATATCGCTGATGATACAGGAGCAGCTGCAACCTATGCAGTTGACGCAATCTCTGACGCATTGGCAAAGGTTTCCGAGCAGCGTTCCGCACTCGGTGCAGTACAGAACCGCTTAGAGCACACGATCGCAAACCTTGATAACGTTGTTGAGAACACAACAGCATCCGAATCCCGCATCCGTGACACAGACATGGCAGAGGAGATGGTTGAGTACAGCAAGAACAACATTCTTGCACAGGCTGGTCAGTCGATGCTCGCACAGGCAAATCAGGAAACACAGGGTGTTCTTGCACTGCTGCAGTAGTTTTTTCATCAAAACCTCATAAGACAGGAAAGGGCAGTTTTTCATTGCCAACGGGCCGTACATCCTTATCGGGTGTACGGCTCTTTTCTGTGGAAAATTACACACCAGATTTCAGTTGCCAGAAAACAGAAAAGATTTTATAATAAAGAAGAAGTACTGTCTGTCCCAGAGACAGCGGGCAAAATGATGTGTTTTAGAATGGAGCATGCGAATGAAAAAGGGAATTATATTTGACATGGATGGAACGCTGTGGGATTCGGCGGAAAGCGTGGCAAAGTCGTGGAGGTCTATAATAGAAGAATCAGGACTGCGAAAAAAAGAAATTACGGCGGCAGATATTAAAAGTGTGATGGGAAAGACAATGGATGTGGCGGCAGATATTTTGTTTGGAGAATTGCCGAAAAAAGAGCGGATGGAGCTTTTGGATGAATGCTGCAGACTGGAAAATGAGTATCTGCGGGAGCACGGGGGAATCCTGTACGACGGCGTGCGAGAGACTTTTGCGAGCCTGCGGGAGCGCGGATACCATGTATCGATCGTCAGCAACTGCCAGACCGGTTATATCGAAGCGTTTCTTGATCATTACAAGCTGTGGGATGCAATTGACGATAAGCAATGCTATGGTGACAATCTGCTTCCGAAGGGAGACAATATTCGAATTGTAGTTGAGCGCAATCAGTTGGAGCAGGCAGTTTACGTCGGGGATATTCAGGGAGATTACGAGGCAAGCTGTGAGGCGGGTGTCGCTTTTGTCCATGCGGCATATGGCTTTGGAAGGATAGCGGCAGACGTTCCGGCAATTCACTCGCTTTGTGAGCTGTTGGAGCTTGATCTGGACGAGGTGTACGCACAAAGATAAGAGGTACAGTTAGAGTATGACAAAATTAGAGGAACTTTTGCGGGAGATTCACAAAGAGCATGTCTATATACAGACACATAATTTCCCGGACCCGGATGCGATCGCAAGCGCGTATGCAATGCAAAATTTATTGCAGGCACGCGGTATTTCATCGACAATCTGCTACAAGGGAAAAATTGACCGTTACAGCACCGAAAAGCTGCAGGAGCTGTTGCGGCTGGAATTTCTGCATATTGAGGATTTGGAGTCGCGGCTGACAGACGAGGATGAGGTGATTCTGGTAGACGCGCAGAAGGGAAATTCCAACATTATCAATATGACGGGCGATGAGATCATCTGCATCGACCATCATCCGAAGAATGATAAATATCCGTATCGTTTTAGTGATATAAGACCGGAGGTCGGGGCGTGTGCAACGATCATGGCGCAGTATTTTTTTGAAAATGATGTGCCGATGAGCCGGAGCGTAGCGACGGCGCTCACCTATGCGATACGCATTGATACAAATAATCTGTCACGCGGCGTATCAAAGCTTGATTTTGAAATGGCTTACCGGATGTATGATCTATGTGATTATGATACGATCCACATGCTGGAGAACAGCAATCTTTGCTTTGAAGACCTAGTTGCTTATTCTAAGGCAATCGCGAGCATCGAGGTATATGATAATATCAGCTTTGCGGATGCCGGAGCGGGCTGTCCGGTAATCGCGAATATTTCTGATTTTATGCTTGCGTTAAAGGAGGTCTCCTTTTCGGTTGTTTATGCGAGAAGGGAAGGCGGCGTACAACTGTCGGTGCGCAGTGAAAAACCGTCATTGGACGCCGGTAAGATTGTAAGCAAGGCGCTTGCGGGGCTTGGAAGCGGCGGCGGACATGCCGAGATGGCAGGAGGCTTTGTCACGTTTTCGGGAGATGAAAAAGAGGAGGTTATCCTTTTGGATGAGATCAAGGAGCGGTTTGTTGCAGTGATCGGAGAGTGGCGGTAAATGCCGTGGGGCAGCGCGCAAAACCACTTGACAAGGGTAGTGGATAACTATATACTAAAAATAGTTTGTAAAGACGATGATGAAGACAGTACCTGATGTGCGGAACATGACAGAGAGCCGGGGAGGGTGGAAACCGGTATCAGTACCATCTCAGGGAATATCACTTCTAAGTTGCAGTCCGAAATGCCGCGGCAGAGTAGGCGCTGACGTTTTTTCCGCGTTACAGGAAACGGGTATCAGGATTTTCTTTGAGGGCAGATTATGCCGTCTGTGATTTGGCTGCAGCAGCTAAGAGGGAAGGTCCTCGTACATGGTATTTAGGTGGTTACGATCAACGGCTCTCGTCCTATTTACAGGATAAGAGCCGTTTTTTCTTTATAGGAAACTTTGTTCCCTATAAAGAAAAACCCTCCGGGGGATCGCACTGCGGCGGAATGGAACTGTGTCGCAGCTGCGACCCGCCGCAGGCGGGGAATCTCGCAAGTGAGATACTTTTTTCTATGAGAGAAAAATATATTTTCCAAATTTAAGCAGAATTATGGAGGCTGGCATGTACAACAAGGTAGACGCAAATTTGAATTTTGTGGACAGAGAAAAGCAGGTGGAGAAATTTTGGGAGGAGAATGACATCTTCCGCAAAAGCATGGAAAACCGCAAGGATGGGGAGACCTATACGTTTTATGACGGACCGCCGACGGCAAACGGCAAGCCGCACATCGGTCACGTTTTGACGCGTGTGATCAAGGATATGATTCCGAGATACCAGACGATGAAGGGCAAATATGTGCCGCGCAAGGCTGGCTGGGATACGCATGGACTTCCGGTAGAGCTTGAGGTGGAGAAGCTGCTCGGCTTAAACGGTAAGGAGCAGATTGAAGAATACGGCATGGAGCCGTTCATCAGAAAATGCAAGGAATCTGTTTGGAAATATAAGGGTATGTGGGAGGATTTCTCAGGGACCGTTGGTTTCTGGGCAGATATGGATGACCCTTATGTGACCTATGATGATAATTTTATCGAGTCTGAGTGGTGGGCGTTAAAGAAGATTTGGGATAAGAAGCTTTTGTACAAGGGATTTAAGATCGTACCATACTGTCCGCGATGCGGAACGCCGCTTTCCTCGCAGGAGGTTGCGCAGGGCTATAAGAGTGTGAAGGAGCGCTCTGCGGTTGTCCGTTTTAAAGTGGTGGGCGAGGACGCTTATTTTCTGGCATGGACGACAACCCCGTGGACGCTCCCGTCAAATGTAGCGCTCTGCGTCAATCCCGACGAGACCTATTGTAAAGTAAAGGCGGCAGACGGATGTACTTATTATATGGCACAGGCGCTGCTCGATCAGGTGCTTGGCAAGCTTGCCGGCAAAGAGGATGATAATGAAGCGGGCGAAAAAAAGGCATATGAAATCTTAGAGACCTGTACCGGAAGGGATTTAGAATATAAGGAGTATGAGCCGCTGTTTGCATGTTCGACAGAGGCAGCCGCAAAGCAGAAAAAGAAAGGGCATTTCGTAACCTGCGACAGTTATGTTACGATGTCGGACGGTACGGGTATCGTTCATATCGCGCCGGCATTTGGTGAGGACGATGCGCAGGTCGGAAGAAATTATGACCTGCCGTTTGTGCAGTTTGTAGACGGCAAGGGTGAGTTGACGAAGGAGACGCCTTATGCGGGAATCTTTGTAAAGAAGGCAGACCCTGTGATCCTAAAGGACTTAGAGGCAGAGGGGAAACTTTTTGACGCGCCGAAGTTTGAGCATGATTATCCGCATTGCTGGCGCTGCGATACGCCGCTGATCTACTATGCGAGAGAGTCTTGGTTTGTCAAGATGACGGCGGTTAAGGATGATCTGATCCGTAACAATAATACGGTAAACTGGATTCCTGCTTCGATCGGAAAGGGACGTTTCGGCGACTGGCTTGAAAATATTCAGGACTGGGGGATCTCCCGTAACCGTTACTGGGGAACGCCGTTAAATATCTGGGAGTGTGAGGACTGCGGGCATCAGGAGTCGATTGGAAGCCGCGCGGAGCTTGCACAGAGAACGGGTGATCCAGATGATGCAAAGGTGGAGCTGCATCGGCCGTATATTGATGCGGTTACCTTTACCTGCCCGGACTGCGGTAAGACGATGCGGCGCGTGCCGGAGGTGATCGACTGCTGGTTTGATTCCGGTGCGATGCCGTTTGCGCAGCATCATTATCCGTTTGAGAATCAGGAGCTTTTTGCGCAGCAGTTCCCGGCGAAGTTTATCTCCGAGGCGGTCGATCAGACAAGAGGCTGGTTCTACTCCCTGATGGCGGAGTCCACGCTGCTGTTTAACAAAGCGCCTTATGAGAATGTGATCGTACTTGGTCATGTGCAGGATGAGAACGGGCAGAAAATGAGTAAGTCCAAGGGAAATGCCGTCGATCCGTTTGAGGCGTTGGAGAAGTATGGGGCAGATGCGATCCGCTGGTATTTCTACATTAACAGCGCACCGTGGTTGCCGAACCGTTTCCACGGAAAAGTCGTGCAGGAGGGACAGCGCAAGTTTATGGGCACGCTGTGGAATACCTATGCGTTCTTCGTGCTCTATGCGAATATCGACGGATTTGATGCGACAAAATATACGCTTGATTATGAGAAGCTTTCCGTCATGGATAAGTGGCTGCTCTCAAAGCTGAATACAGTCATCAAGGAAGTGGATCATGATCTGGGCAATTACCGGATTCCGGAGGCGGCAAGAGCGCTGGATGATTTCGTGGATGATATGAGCAACTGGTATGTCAGAAGAAGCCGCGAGCGTTTCTGGGCGAAGGGTATGGAGCAGGATAAGGTGAATGCTTATATGACGCTTTATACTTCCCTTGTTACGATCTGTAAGTGCGCCGCGCCAATGATTCCGTTTATGACAGAGGATATTTACCGGAATCTGGTATGCTCGATCGATGCGAATGCGCCGGAGAGCATTCACCTATGCGATTTCCCGACGGCAAACGAGGCTTATATTGATGCGGACTTAGAGAAAAATATGGATGCGGTTCTTAAGATTGTTGTGATGGGGCGTGCGTGCCGTAACGCTGCAAATATCAAGAACCGACAGCCGATTGGAAATATGTTTGTAAAAGCGCCGATGGAGCTTTCAAATTTCTTTACGGAGATCATTGAGGATGAGCTTAACGTGAAGAAGGTAAGCTTCACCGATGATGTAAGCAGTTACACCAGCTATACCTTTAAGCCGCAGCTTCGCACGGTAGGACCAAAATACGGAAAGTTCCTAGGGCAGATTCAAAAAGCGCTTGCGGAGCTTGACGGCAATGCGGCAATGGCAGAGTTAAAAGCAAACGGCGTGCTCACCCTGCCGTCTGTGAGCGATGAAGTAAAGCTTGCGGAGGAGGATCTGCTGATTACGATGGCGCAGACAGAGGGCTATGTCACAGAGGGTGATAATACGGTGACAGTTGTGCTTGACACAAACCTTACGCCGGAGCTGATCGAGGAAGGCTTTGTCCGTGAGCTGACGAGCAAGCTTCAGACGATGCGCAAGGAAGCCGGGTTTGAAGTCATGGATCAGATTGCCGTATTCTATGCGGCGAATGAAAAGCTGAATGATATTTTTCATAAATACGGCGAGACAATTCAAAAAGAGCTGCTGGCACAGGCATTGAGAGGGCAAGTGCCGGAGTGTGAGGAAATCTATCGGAAGGAATGGAATATCAACGGCGAGTATGTCCTTCTGGGAGTAAAAAAGGAGGCGTCCGGAAAATGAGGGAAACGGTGTTTGAGAAGGAAGCGTTTATCCGGGAAATAAAGGAGAATCTCAAAAATCTCTATCGCAAGACGCTGGAGGAAGCAAGTCAGCAGGAGATTTTTCAGGCGGTGTCCTATGCAGTCAAGGATGAGATCAATGACAGGTGGCTGGCAACACAGCAGGCGTACGAGAAGCAGGATCCCAAAATCGTCTATTACATGTCGATGGAATTTCTGATGGGGCGTGCGCTTGGCAATAATCTGATCAACCTAAAGGCATATCAGGAGGTGAAGGAGGCGTTGGAGGAAATCGGGCTGAACCTTGATGTGATCGAGGATCAGGAGCCCGATCCTGCGCTTGGTAATGGAGGTCTTGGACGTCTGGCGGCATGTTTTCTGGAATCGCTGGCGACGCTTGGATACGCAGCCTATGGCTGCGGCATCCGTTACCGTTACGGAATGTTTAAGCAGACGATTCAGGACGGCTTTCAGGTGGAGATGCCGGATAACTGGTTAAAAAACGGCTATCCGTTTGAACTGCGCAGACCGGAATACACCTACGAGGTAAGGTTCGGAGGACATGTGCGTACGGAGGGAGGGCCTGATGGCGGTCTGCGCTTCGTGCACGAGGGCTACCAGTCGGTGCTTGCCGTTCCTTATGATATGCCGATTGTCGGCTACGGCAACAATGTGGTAAACTCTCTGATGATTTGGGATGCAGAGGCGAAGGAGGACTTTGAACTTGATTCCTTCGATAAGGGCGATTACATGAAGGCGGTCGAGCAGCAGAATCTTGCAAGAAATCTGGTTGAGGTGCTCTACCCGAATGATAATCATGTGGCTGGTAAGGAGCTGCGTTTAAAGCAGCAGTATTTCTTTGTTTCGGCAAGTGTGCAGCGTGCGCTTGCCCGCTATAAGAAAAACCACAGCGACATTCACAGACTGCCGGAGAAGGTGGCGTTCCAGTTAAACGATACGCATCCGACCGTGGCAGTGGCAGAGCTGATGCGTATTCTCATGGATGAAGAAGGCTTAGGCTGGGATGAGGCATGGGAGATCACGACAAAGACCTGTGCTTATACGAATCACACAATCATGGCAGAGGCATTGGAAAAATGGCCGATTGAAATTTTTTCCAGACTGCTTCCGCGTATTTATCAGATTGTGGAAGAAATCAACCGCCGTTTTGTTTTAAAGATCAGAGAGCAGTTTCCGGGAGATGAGGGAAAAGTAGAACGCATGGAAATCCTGCGCGACGGTCAGGTCAAGATGGCGCATCTGGCGATTGCAGCCGGTTATTCCGTCAACGGGGTGGCAAGGCTGCACACAGAAATTTTAAAGAAGGAACAGCTTCGTGATTTTTATGAGATGTTCCCACAGAAGTTTCATAATAAGACAAATGGTATCACACAGAGACGTTTCTTAATGCATGGCAACCCGCTTTTGGCTGACTGGGTGACCGGGCATATCGGAGACGGCTGGATCACGGAGCTCTCCCGTCTTGAGGGGCTTGCTCCTTGTGCGAAGGATGCGCAGGCAAGACAGGAATTTATGGACATCAAATACCGTAATAAGGTGCGTCTTGCAAAATATATCAAGGAACACAACGGCATCGAGGTCGATCCGCGCTCCATTTTTGACGTGCAGGTCAAGCGTCTCCATGAGTATAAGAGGCAGCTTTTGAATATTTTGCATGTGATGTATTTATATAATAAGATCAAAGAGCAGCCGCAGATGGACTTCTATCCGAGGACATTTATTTTTGGAGCAAAAGCTGCAGCCGGCTACCGGAATGCAAAATTGACGATCAAGCTGATCAACAGCGTTGCGGAGGTCATTAACAATGACGGCAGCATCGGCGGAAAGCTTAAGGTGGTGTTTATTGAGGATTACCGCGTGTCAAATGCTGAGTGGATTTTTGCGGCGGCAGACGTCAGCGAACAGATTTCAACGGCAAGTAAGGAAGCGTCGGGAACGGGGAACATGAAGTTCATGTTAAACGGAGCGCTGACGCTTGGAACGATGGACGGAGCGAATGTGGAGATGGCGGAGGAAGTAGGCATGGAGAACATGTTTATCTTTGGAATGAGCTCGGATGAGGTCATTGCACATGAGCGTAACCGTGACTATAACCCAATGGAAATCTTTCATAATGATCCCGAGATCCATCGTGTGCTGACGCAGCTGATTGACGGGACGTATGCGCCCAACGACAGGGAATTGTTCCGTGATCTGTATAATTCCCTGCTGAATACCCAGTGTACACAGTATGCGGACACCTATTTTATCTTAAAGGATTTTCACTCCTATGCGGAGGCGCAGGCGCGTGTTGAGACATATTATAAGGACAGGGAAGCGTGGGCAGAAAGCGCAATTTTAAATGTGGCGCACAGCGGCAAGTTCTCGTCTGACCGCACGATCCAAGAATACGTGGATGAGATCTGGCATCTGGATAAGATCACTGTTTCCGTATAAAAAGATGAAAAAAGCAGGACTCCTATGTCACAAAATATAATCGCAGCGACCGAATGCTTGAGATTCATTCTACACTCCTTTGAATGACAGAATGAATCGGGTTTCGGCGCTGCGATTTTTATCATGTCTGTGAGAATGGCGTTTTAGAGCAGCTAAAACGTTTAGCGGTTCATCTCCGGCTGGAAGTCCGAGGTATCCTGATGACCCGCGATAATACTGTTGATCTCATCTAAGTCGGTAAAGACCATATCGCCGATCACGCTGTGTTTAATGGCAGCCATTGCGTTGCCGTACTCCAGCATTTTTTTACAGTCGTGATGCTTTAGGTAGCCGTAGAGTGCGCCGGAGACGTAGGCGTCGCCGCTGCCGATGCGGTCGACCACATCGATGCTGTTATAGGGAGTTTCCTTGTAATAGGCATCATCTTTTGCAGAGTAAATGATCGAGGTGAAATCATGCTTTTTTGGCGTGATGACGGTGCGCTCGGTGGAGGCAACGACAGAGATCGGGTATTCTGCACAGAAGGATTTTTGGATTTCCTCAATCGTTCCGGTTTTGCCGAAGGTGAGGCGTGCCGTGTCGGCGGAGCAGAAGAAAATATCCACATAAGGCAGAATCGATTCGATGCACGCACGCGCCGCCTTGCCGCTCCAGAGGTTTGCGCGGTAATTCACATCAAAAGAGATGAGCGCGCCGTGTTCTTTAAATTTTTTGATGCACTGGATCGCAAATTCCTGTGCGTTTCCCCCAAGTCCCAAGGTAATGCCGCTTGTGTGGAACAGGCGTGTGTTATAAAACATTGTTTGAGGAACCTCTTTCATGGAGATACTGTTGATCGAGGAGTGTTTTCTGTCGTATACCACGCGCGGCTTGCGCGGGTAGGAGCCATATTCGTAGTAGTAGATGCCGATGCGGCTGTCGTCTGACGTATCTTCGATCAGATAATTCTCGCTGACGCGGGAGGCATTGAGCTGATTCTTGATAAATGCTCCGAGCAGATTATGCGGAATTTTTGAGATGACAGCAGTCTTTAGCCCAAGCTGCCCGATTTCAGATGCAATATTAAATTCCGCGCCGCCTAAGTGCCGCATCAGCGTGTCTCCCTGTGCAAGGCGCCCGTTGATCGGTGTGGAAAGGCGCAGTAAAATTTCTCCCAGTGTGATCACATCATATTTTTGATCCATAGAAAACCTCCTTCATATGTAGAAATAAGACAAAGTTTTGTATTACAAAACACTATCTTGTAATATGAACCATAAGCAGTTTTATTATATCCAATTTGCGGGAAATAGAAAAGTAAAAATTCAACTTTTGCAAAAACATATTTGACATTCTTCATTTCAATGGTATAATTTGAATATAAAAAATGAAACACTATTTCATAATATGAAACAAATGTTTTAGGAGGATGAAAAATGGCAAAGAAAGTCGTTACATTTGGTGAGATTATGCTGCGTCTTGCACCGGAAGGCTATTATCGTTTTACGCAGGCGGAGAATTATGGGGCAACCTACGGCGGAGGAGAGGCGAATGTTGCAGTTTCCTTAGCAAATTATGGTATGAATGCAAGCTTTGTGACAAAGCTTCCGTCACATGAGATCGGACAGGCAGGCGTGAACGCACTGAGAAAATACGGTGTGGATACATCTGATATTGTGCGCGGCGGCGACAGAGTGGGTATCTATTTTCTGGAGAAGGGCGCAAGCCAGAGACCTTCTAAGGTGATTTATGACCGTGCAGGGTCTTCCATTGCAACGGCGACAACGGCAGATTTTGACTGGAATCAGATTTTTGAGGGAGCGGATTGGTTTCATTTTACCGGGATCACACCGGCGCTCGGTGATAATGTAGCGGCGATCTGTTTAGAGGCATGTAAGGCGGCGAAGGAGAGAAATATCACGGTAAGCTGTGACTTAAACTACCGCAATAAGCTTTGGTCTAAGGAGAAAGCAGGTCAGGTAATGGGCGAGCTCTGTCAGTATGTGGATGTATGTATCTCCAACGAGGAGGATGCAAACGACGTATTCGGCATCAAGTCTGAGGGAACAGAGGTAACGGCTGGCGAGCTGAATAAAGAAGGATATAAGGAGGTTGCGCAGAAGCTGACCGAGCGTTTTGGCTTCAAGAAGGTTGCGATCACACTTCGTACCTCAATTTCAGCCAATGATAACCGTTGGGCGGCAATGCTTTACGAGAACGGAGAGAGTTATTTCTCAAAGGAGTATCTGATGCATATTGTTGACCGTGTGGGCGGCGGTGATTCGTTCGGCGGCGGACTGATCTACGCGTGTCTGAATGCGTATGAGCCGCAGGAAGCGATTGAGTTTGCGGTGGCTGCAAGCTGCCTGAAGCATTCGATCGAGGGCGACTTTAATCTGGTCAGTGTTGATGAGGTGAAGAAGTTAGCCGGCGGAGATGCTTCCGGACGTGTCCAGAGATAAGAGAGACGGGGGCGTTGGAAACGTCATGAGATTCCTGTTTTGGCTTTGAAAGAAATAAGTGATAAGGATTTTATCTATTGAGGTGTGCAAAAGAGCGCTGCGATTTGCAGCGCTCTTGTTTTCTTTGACATAAGAGTGGCTCGCGAAGCGTGTCGCTCATTGTTTAGGATGCTTCCGTACCATAAGCCTCAAACTCCCTTAGGCTCGCCCACTTATTCTCCGGTACATTTGTAATAGTAATCTTTAAATACCTTGCCTTACCGGAAATCGCTTCTTTACTGCACTGTGCAACAGCAGTATTATTTCGCTGATCAACCAGAAGCTCCCAGTTTTGCTGATCTAAGGAACCGTCGATCTTATAGCCATATGCCTGACTCTGCTCCCATAAAATTTTAATTCCTGTCAGGTCATATGGTTTGCCTAAATCCACCACCCATGTCTGTGGAAATCCGCCGGAGTCTGCACACCATCTGGTAGAGGCATTTCCATCATTACCAGCGGATGCCGGATTTTCTGCCTGCTGTCCCCCTGCGCTCGCCTGCTTGGATAAGGCAATATTTTCAGGCGTTTCCTTCGCCTCTCCGTTATCCACGCGTACACGATCTACGGAAACATAATGATCACTTGCATAAGAACCCTTTGTTCCTGTTACCCGTAACGTCAGGGTGTGCGTTCCTTGTGAAAGCTCAGGACTTGTATAAACCAAAACGCCATCCTGTGAAGGAATCCATGCTGTGTCTGTTCCCGGATTATAGAAATCAACCAATTCTTCTTTTCCTCCGTCTATTGAGATGGCACCGATTCCATAATCGGTATCCTTCGTTGCATAAAGGCGGATTTTCGTACCGTTGAAGGTAAAGACAGCTGTGTCCCCTGCTGTATTTGATTTATGAATCCCGTTTTCGTAGCCAAAGGCTTTGATTTCTCTGCTCCAATTTCCGTTATATTGGAACTGTCCATTTCCGTTTCCCGTCTCAAAATCATCATAAGAAATAATGCTTCCACGCTCTGTCGGCGCTTTCTCGCCCTTCGTTGCCTCATGCGCACCAATATCCGGTTTACCGCTGTAGAGCGGATTGCCAAAGAAATCAAACCCGCCATTGTTCTCGACCTCTACGCCTGCATCAATACATGGGGAACCGGCAAGCAGCTTATATGCGTCTGCCGTCTCAATTCCATCATCTGCCCGACCCGGATAAGCGAATTTAGGATCTCCCAGTACTTTATTGGCGTCCCCCGCAGGTCCGTCATTTCCATAATAACAATTAGAATCATAAACACAATCGCCATAGCTGGCAGGACCTGTCACATCGAAGATATTGTTATAAAATTTCCATCCTTGACGGCCGCTGATCTCTACCCCGCCTTCTTCATTGTAAATTGTGTTGTTATAAAACAGATCATTCGCTCCACTGCCGATCGAGTGACGGAACTTTCCGGTTCCGTCATTTTGGCTGATATTATAACGGAAAATAACCTGACATCCCTGCGATGCTTCCTGTGCATTACAAAGCATGTATACGCCATTCGGATTCTCATGGGAATAATTATACTGATAAATATGGGTGCCTCCGTTTCCCCAATCGACATCCCATGCCATTCCGTCATTGGACCACGGCTGCCTTGCCACTTCGCAATACTGATAGATACAGTCATAGGTACGAATTTCAAAATTGGGCACCATTACGCCGATAGCATAATCATCAATATAAAATCCGTTATCCATCGTTGCCACATGATCCATCAGAAGACCCTTACAGTCTCCCATAATAATAGCGCTTGCCCCTATGTCGCTTGTATAAACGTTTTTAACCACTATGTTCGTGGATTTTCTGGAATTATCACTCAAATTTGCCACAGCATAATCAGACTGCATATTGATTGCCATTCCCGTACTATGCCAGAAATTACAATTCTCAATTTTCAAATCATCAAATTTACAGAATTCATTACCATATATCCAGATGCGTATTCCTCCGCATGTATACTGATCTCCGCGGCCATTGATATTTCCCCAGACAACTCCCTTAATGTCATGAATATCACAGTCGCTGATGTGGATACTGTTTAACTCTCCACCGTTTTCTCCACGGATATAAATTCCCCTACGGTCTCCTGCATCTACTTCCGCATCATTGGTAATTTCCAGATTACGGATATCCCAATATTCCTGATTGTTCAGATAGACACATTCGTTGACTTCTCCGTTTCCGTTCAGTATCGGCTTATTCCCCTCACCGTATTTATCAATCGTGATCTGCATTCCTTCCGTACCGCTTCCCTGCGGTGCAAATCGCTCTCCATTCCAAACACTTCCGGCTTTGAGAAGGATTTTATCTCCCGGCTCGAAAACTGTTTCATTAACCTTCTTTGATGTTTTCCACGGGGTATCTGCACTGGTTCCGTTATTACTATCATCCCCATTTGCAGAATCCACATAATAGGTTGTACCCGTTTCCTTCGCCAAAGCATGTTCCGGTACACAGAAAACAGGAATCGCCAACAACATGATCAGTGCCGCCGTTATTTTTACTTTCATCATACCTCTGCTCCTTTCCTTTGATAGCAGTTTTTTATGTATTGCCCTGCAAGCTCTCATAAACCTTTTCGTTCATCTGTATCCTGGTATCCGCCTCCTTCTCTGACAACATTTTTTTATATGCATCTTCTATCAGCAATCGTTTGATAATTTCTTCCACCTCCTCCCTGCTGACATAGGTTTCTTCTGTTTTCTCCTGGCACCTTACGATATAATACGCGCCTCTTTCCTCGATCACTCTGCTGACTTCCCCCTCCTGCATCTGTTCTAATTGCTGCAGAACATTTGGAAACAGCATATTGCCTCTCGTTAAGGAATCTTGATCGATCAGCTCGCTGTGATAAGAAAATCCGTCGTTCTGATATGTAAGCTCATATTCCTTTGCCAGATTTGCAAACTCCCCTTTTTGTACATCAAATGCAAAGTTTTCCATAATCTCCTTTACATGCTTGTCCTGCTTTTCATCCTTACGATCCTCCCCCTCCCACAAAATCGGTATCATGACATATTCCACCTGATATTCACCGGGCTTTTTAAAAAGCCTCTCTTTCTGCATCTCATAGTAGGCATCTATTTCTGCTTTACCAAATGATTTCTTGGCATATAGTATATTTTTAATTTCCTGCGTCAGATTCCCCTGTACATCCATCTTATATTGACGCCACTCCAATTCTATGGGACCATATACCGGTTGATTCCTAGATGCCAGCATACTCCTTTGTTTGTTTGCTTCTTTCCAATCCCTCCTTTTCTTTTCATAATCTGTCTCTATCTCTAATCCCATATCAAGCGCTACCAGTTCCACCAGCTTTTCTTCCACCAGCTTTTCCTTCGCCTTCTCCTTGAGATAATCTGTAGGAGTTATTCCGTCAAATTCCGTACTCCAGAAATTTTCATCTATCTGCGCCCCATACATTCTTGAAAAATACGAACAAGTATTAGCATATTCATCTTGCATATAATCCTTAAATTCATCCTCGTAAACAGGTATCTCTCCAACCCACATGACAGCGCTGTCTTTACGATCCCCTGTAAAAGCGGAAACAACGCTGACCATCATCCATAAACACACAAGTAAACCGCCCCCAATGAGTATGCCTGTTTTCTTTTTTCTGCCCATAGTACGCCTCCTTGTTTTTTTATTAGGTTGTCACTGCCTCCATTTAGGTATGCCAGACGTCAGAATAAGCTCACGGTAACGCCTGTGCTCTGCCGTAAGCATATGCCGCCCGGTCAGCGCTTTGATTTACTTCAGACGGAAGCCTTCCGCAAAGAACGCATCACGCAAGGAGAATTGAGAGATGTCGATTTCAATCCGGCTGCCATCCTGGACGAACGGAAGCGTTTCCTTGGTGCGCAGACTGGTGACGGAGTGAATTGGCTGTTCCGCAGAGAGAACAAGCTGTGCGGGCAGGATTGGGAAACGGTCGTATAAATAAAAAGCATAGATACTGTCTTCCTTTTTGGTATAGGCAAGATTTCCGTCAAAATAAGGAGCCTGCACAGTAGTCTGATAAATACCCTCGCCAAATACGCTTAGCCATTGTCCGAGTTCATGCAACGACTGCACCGCAGGAGCGGGAAGATTGCCATCCGGCTGCGGCGGTGTATTCAGCGCAAGGTTTCCGCCTTTTGCGACGACCTCAAGAAGGATATGTACCAGTTCCAAACCGGACTTGTAGTGATCCTGGTAGTGGAAGGAGAAGTAATCTCCGAGGGTGATGCAGGTTTCCCACGGGATGGTAAGTACCTGTGCCGGGATCGTTTTTTCCGGTGTAACAATATTTTCAAATTCTCCGCCAACCGTCCGGTCACAGACAATGAGGTGCGGTTGTGAGGAAGAACGTATTTTAGAAACAATCTCACCGAGGCGAATGTCCTGATCAAAATGATCCGGTCTTACCCAGCCGCCGTCTAACCACAGGACATCTACTTTTCCGTAGTTGGTACATAGTTCTGTGATCTGCCGGTGGACATAATCGACATAGGATTCCCAAAGCTTTGGATGCTTTTTTATCTCATAATTGACATTGCGGGTTTTCGCCTCTCCAAAGGCGGGATTCCAGTACGCAGGACTGTTCCAATCGGGTTTGGAAAAATAGACGGAGATACCCATTCCGCGCTTTTTAAATTCCCGGTATAATGCGCCCGTGATATCGGCGTTTGGATTGCTGTGAAAAGGACAGGACGGATCGGTAATTTTATAATTGGTAGTTTTGGTGTCATACATACAAAAGCCGTCATGATGCTTGGTCGTAAAAAGAAGATACTGGAACCCACAGTCCTTTGCAAGTTCTGCCCATCGGTCGGGGCGGAATTTTACGGGATGAAAGGTCTGATTGGCATTTCGATATTGTGCCTTAAACGTTTCTGCATCTGTCCAGTCTACGTCTTTTCTCGACCAGTGAGAATCTCCGTCAGAAAGCGGCCACGATTCATAGACGCCAAGCTGGCTGGCAGGAGACCAGTGCATCATAAAGCCAAGCTTTAAGCCCCGAAACCATTCGATGTGTTTGGCAACTTCCTGGTTTTCGGGATAAACATAGTTGTCTTTTTCCGTGTAGTCATGCACGCCGTTTGAAATGAGTTCACGTTCCATGATAGAACCTCCTGTTAAAAAAGTAAAAAGCTGTTTTCTTAATCATAACGAATAGAAAAACAGGAGGAAAGTGGAATCATTTTAACTGGTGTGTATTTTATTTTGGTAAGAAAGCATATCCATGGTAAGAATCGCAGCCAAACGTCCAGAGGCATTGGTGGTAAAATGCAGCCCGCTGTCTCCTCCGAAATGAAGCTGAAGGCGTTCGTTGACATTGCGGATACCGAACCCGCCGCTGACTGTCAGTTCTACATCTTCATGGGCAAGATAGCGGTTTAAAAGCATGGGATCGCAGCCGCTTCCGTTATCGCAGACCTCGATCGTGATCGCATGAGCCGTCTGCCGGATGCTTACCGTAATTTGAATGGCGGTGTCAGAAAGATAATTGCCATGAACAATGGAATTTTCCACAAGCGGCTGTACGGTAAATTTCGGAATATAGATTTCTGCCGATGACAGATCGGGGACGACAAGCAGCTCAATGGAATTGCCGTATCGAATCTGCTGGATAGAAATATACTCCTGAATATTCTGCAATTCCTGACGCAGTGAAACAAGGCTGTCAGGGGCTGTAATGCTATAACGCATTAAATTGGAGATGGAGGAGACGATGGTGGCGATTTCCTCCTCGTTTTTTGTCAAAGCAATCCAGTTTACGGTGTCCATGGCATTGTAGATAAAGTGGGGATTGATTTGCGCCTGCAGGGCGCGCAGACGGTATTCCGTCTGTCTTTCTCCCTGTAACCTTACATCTTCAATAAGAGCGTTGATCCGGCAGATCAATTTGCCGAAATTTTTCTGGAGGATTTCCATTTCCAGATCCTTTGACACATTTAAGGCGTCCAAAGGAAAGCTTCTCGTATCATCAATGGAAGCAACCGCCTCGGAAAATTGGATGAGAGGCTTTGCTATTTTTTTGGAGGCGATATACGCAAGCAGGATCGTAAGCGCAATAAAGGACAGTGAAAATGCAATATAGATGCTGGTGATGCTCTTTACCTGCTCCATAATGTCCGAATAGGGTGTAAAAAATACAAGGGAAAGACCGTGGTTCATCGGCTGGTAATAGGTGATATACTCTGTCTGCTCCATGGTAAGCGCAGTGCGAAACGTAGAAGCGCTGTCTGCCGCATCGTCCTGCCTCTGCAGATAGTTCAATAAATCGCCGGATAAGTCTGGATTGCCGCCACTTTGATACAATACCTCCGAATGGTCGCGAATCAGCATATATCCGCTGTTTGGAGTGATGGGAGGCATGGAGAGGATCTGTTCCAGCCTGTTTCGCGGCACCTGGATCACGATGACTGCGAGACCGTCCTCATAGAAAGGACCGGTATAATAATTATTTTGAATTTTTCGCGCATAGCAGAACTCGTCGGTGCTTTCATTTACAAACAGATAGGTTTTATCAGCGGAATTTAATGTCTGACGATACCAGTCCTGCCCCCGGATCTGTCGGTTGGAGTACACATTGCTCGAACGTGAGGGGGAGGAGGTGTCTAAGGTTTCCGAAGGAAATGCTTCTGCGATGGGTAGATCGCTGTTTAAAAACAGCGTATTTTGATAGAAGGAATTTCCGTCTCCGGTCTGTAAGGAAAGATAGTGTGAAAATTGTTTGTAAATGCCGGTACTCATTCTGATTTTTGTCATGCTGTCGGTGAGCTCCTGGCTTAGGTATTTTCCGATTGCCTCATCCCCCACTAACAATATGGCAGTTTGATCCATAGATTTGAGAAAACCTTCGATGACGTTTTGGTTCAGGGAAATCAAAGTGTTTTGCTCATCTTCAATTTTGGAAACGAGAGTCTGATACAATAAGCCGTAGATCACGCCATAGGAGAGAAGTAAAACAGTGACGGTTATGGTAAGCATCGTGACAAAGACCTTCTTTTTGATACTCATGACAATTCTCCTTTGGGCAGCAGTGTATTTTTTTGCAGAGAAAGATTCCGGTACTCGCTGGGGGTCATACCGCATTTGCGCTTAAAGAGTCTTGCAAAATACTTCGCGTCCTCGTAGCCGGAAAGGCTGGCTGCCTCCGCAATGGAATGGGAGGGATCGGCGAGTACTTTTTTTGCATGACTGATGCGCATCGCGCTGATATAGCTGCTTAGGTTGATCCCTGCCGTCTGTTTAAACACTGTGCTCAAATAGGAAAGAGAAACGTTCATTTTATCCGCAAGCGCAGAAATATTAAGGTCGGGCTCGGTATAATGATTTTCTACATACTCCTTGACATAGGAGGAGATGGAATCAAGATTTTTATTTTTTTGTGTATGTATACTTAAGAGTGTGTCGTAGTAGGTGCTGATGAGGTAATTTGCCTTGGCGTCCGTGCCCGGAAGGTTCCAGTATTCATCCATCGCCCTTTCCTTTGAGGCGGCTACAATATCAGGATTGATGTGCAGTTCACCTAAGTAGAGATAGAGAAAATTTAAAAGCTGGATCCCGTAAGCATTAGAGTGATCCCTGGCAAGGCGCTCCTGAAAGTGCGGGGAGCTGAAAAAATCATCAAACATTTTGGTGTCCTGACTTCTTAAGGCAGCCAGAATAGATTCCTCAAAGGTAGGCTTCCAGTTACTTAAGAATTCTTCTTTATGGTCGTTTCGCTTATGATAAATATCCTCAAGGAGCAGTTGAAGCTCATTGATTTTTTCTTTGGTGATCGGTTTTAGGATATAGTCTGCGACCTGATATTGAATGGCTTTTTGCGCGTACTCGAACTCTCCGTAGCTGGTGAGCAGAATGATCGTAATATCTGGAGCATGTTCATGAATATGGCGCGCAAGGCTGATGCCATCCATGACGGGCATCTTAATGTCAGAGATTACCACATCCGGTCTGGTGTGCAAAAATAGCTCTAACGCTTCGGCGCCATTGCTTGCCGTGGCGGTCAGTCTGCCGTGAAAGGTGTTCCAGTCCAACAGCTTTTTCAATCCTTCCAATACATATCTGTCATCATCCACAAGCATAATATTCATTTGAATGTCCTCCCATTCTATATTGATGATTGCAAAAAAGAAACTACAAAACTTCTTTTGCATTATTTTACAACAGACATAATCAATTGAAAATAACAAGATAAAAAAATGAACCTCAGTTAAAAATTGTCTTCTTGTGACTGACAGGGGTGGAAATTATAATAAGAGTTATCAAACAGCAAGCTGATGTGTGACTTGTGGAATCACAGAAAATAGAAGGGAGAGGAAGTCATTGAGAAAAAATCAAACCCCTATGCAAAAAAAGGGGAAAACGGGAAGAAGGATGACCGCGATAAAAAAGAGTCTGCCGCTTACGATGATGGCATTACCGGGCATTGTGTTGATGCTCATCTTTAAGTATTTGCCGCTTGGCGGGATTATACTGGCGTTCAAACGCTTTAATGTGAGGAAAGGAATATGGGGAAGCGACTTTGTCGGGTGGGATAACTTTAAATTTTTGTTTCAGTCCTCAGACGCATGGGTGATCACGCGAAACACACTGCTTTATAATCTTGCTTTTATTGCACTGGACGTCGTTTTGGCAGTGACATTTGCCATCATTTTAAATGAGCTTCTGCATAAGAAAAGAGCAAAACTGTTTCAGAGCATTTATATCGCGCCATATTTTCTATCCTGGGTTGCCGTATCTTTCGTAGCATATGCGTTTTTGAGCGTGGACAATGGACTTCTTAATCGTCTGCTGATCAGTTTTGGAAAAGATCCCGTTAGCTGGTATGCGGAGAGTAAATGGTGGCCGATCATCATTATTGTTTTTGAGGTATGGAAGACAGTAGGATACTCTACGGTAATGTATATGGGTGCCTTAACGGGGATTCCCAATGATTACTATGAGGCAGCCCTGGTGGATGGGGCAACGAAGTGGCAGCAGATCAGGCATATTACGATTCCCTGTTTGAGAACGATGATGCTGGTATTGGTAACACTTGCGATCGGAAGGATTTTCTTTTCTGACTTTGGACTGTTTTACCAGCTGCCAAGAAACTCAGGTTCTCTGTTTCCGGTGACGAATGTCATTGATACATATATTTATCGTGCGTTAAAAGAAACGGGAGATATCGGTATGTCGGCGGCAGCCAATTTATATCAGTCGGTAGTAGGATTTCTTATGGTGCTTGGCGTGAATTTCATCATAAGGAAGGTAGACAAAGAGAGCGCTTTGTTCTAGGAAGGGAGGAAATTGAGCATGTGGCACAGAAAAAAAGAGCGGGAGCATGACGATTCTTTCAAGGCGAATCAGATTTCCAAACGCACAAATTTTATTTTGGAGTTGATTATGGGAGTGATCGCATTATGTACCGCGCTTCCGGTGGTTCTTGTAGTTATCATCTCCTTTAGCAGTGAGCAGAGCATCTTTGAAAAAGGCTACTCGTTTATACCGTCTGAATTTAGCTTTAAGGGATATGAATTTTTTCTAAGGCTGGGAGACCAGTTGGTAAAATCCTATGGAATTACGATTTTTGTTACGGTTGTCGGAACAGCGATCAGCTTAACGGTCACGGCGCTGTTTGCGTATGTCATTTCAAGATCGGATTACCTGTTTCGGAAACCGTTGACCTTTCTGATGCTCTTTACGATGCTGTTTAATGGGGGAATGGTTCCTACTTATATGATCAATACACAGCTTCTTCATCTGGGAGACAGTATATGGGCGCTGATTTTGCCGATGACGATCAATGCGTATTATATCATTGTACTGCGCGCTTTTTACCGCGGTATTCCGATGGAAATTATAGAGGCGGCAAGAATTGACGGCGCCAGTGAGTTCTACACTTTTTTGCGGATTGTTTTGCCGCTATCAAAGCCGGGAATTGCAACGATTGGATTATTTACAACGATCACTTACTGGAACGACTGGTTTAGCGGTATGCTATATATGATGGATACCAAGAAATATCCGGTTCAGACATTGTTATGGAGTATGCAAAACAGCCTTGAAGCAATGAAGGCGTCATCCGCAAATGCATTGGAATATGCGGAAATGGCGAAGAATGCGCCAACTGAAAGCGGAAGAATGGCATTGACAGTATTAGTTATTTTACCGATCCTGCTGGCATATCCGTTTTTTCAGAAATATTTTGTAAAAGGACTTACGATAGGAGGTGTTAAGGGTTAAATCAGTGATGTATGGTAACAGATCAACAACAAAATCATTAAGAAATGGGGGATGAAAAATGAAAAAAAGAATGGTAAGCGTACTATTGACTGCCTGCATGATGGGAACGTTATTGACCGGATGCGGCGGGAATGGAGAAAGTACAGGAGAGACGTCTGCAAATGCGGCAGGTGAAACCGGTGGAACCGGCGATGAAGAAATCGTGACCTTAAAATGGTATATGTCTCTGCCGAACGTGGCAACAGATACAGATCAGGTGATTGAGGCGCTCAACGAGTATACCAGAGAAAAAATCGGAGTAGAGATCGAGTATATGCCGATGGCGGATTCGGAGTATATGGAAAAGATGCCTACTTATATTAATTCAGGTGAAGATTTTGATATTTGCTTTACCGCAGACTGGTCTACGGATTATCTTCAGTTTGCGCAAAGGGATGCATTTTTAGATATTTCGGAACTTCTGCCGGAGTATGGGAAGGAAACATGGGAACTTATTCCCGAACAGCTGTGGAAGGCAGTCACTGTCAATGGGGCAATCTATGGTGTTCCTTCCTATAAGGAAATGGGCAGACAGGGCGGCATCTATGTCAACAGTGAAATGGCAGAAGCATATGGCATCGATCTGTCAAAGATAAAAACACTGGATGACTATACCGAAGTGTTAAAAACGGTGGCGGAAAAGTCTAAGGCGGAAAACAAAAAGGTGATTGGGATCAGCGGATTATCGGACGATGGATTTGGTATTATAACACCTTATGAGGGACTGGTCGGAAATAGTCCGGGAGTTGCAGCGGTAGAGGAATATGGACTTTTCAAGGATCAGCCGGAGGTATTTAATCAATATGCAACGCAGGAATACATGGATTACTGCAAGACGGTGTATGAATGGAATAAAGCCGGGTATCTTCCGGCAGACCCGATCAACTACGATCAGGATGTGGCGAACAGAGACAATGATTTTGCGAATGGAACTCTGTTCTCACATATCATTTCTTATGCACCGGGTGCAGCGGAATCGGCGGCAGCCTTGTACGGTCATGAAGTAACCTTCGTTCCGCTGATGACGCCTTTGCTAGAAACAAGAAATGGATTGGGCGGTCTTTTGGCTGTCTCCTCCGGTTCTAAGCATCCGGAAAAGGCAGTGGAATTTTTGAACCTGCTGAATACGGATGAATATGTGGGAACATTGATCAGACACGGAATTGAGGGAACTCATTACAGTGCGGTAGGAGATACGCAGGTGGATAAGACCATGGGAGGAACATTGGCGCCTGAGGACAACGGATATGATTATACATTTGGATGGCAGTTTGGGTCCCCGTTTAACCAGAAGTGGGATATTTCCTATCCTGATAATATTGAAGAACTATTCCTTACATATAACGAATCTGCGGTTACGGGACCTCATGTAGGATTTACATTTGATTCTTCTAATGTAAATACAGAGATTTCCGCACTTACGAATATCGTCGAGCAATACGACGCAGCCTTACAGTCAGGCATGGTGAATCCGGAAGAAAAAATACCGGAATTTTTAGAAGCGCTAAAAGCGAATGGTGTAGATAATTTGTTAAAAGAAATACAGACACAGTTGGATGCATGGAAGGCTGACCAGAAGTCGGAAAGTTAGTGTGGTAAGACCTTGCTGACACTCAGAGTAAATTCTGAAAGTCAGCGAGGTTTTTTAAAAATCTCATAAACACACACTTTGGTTCATGAGTGCGGAAATTCAGGTGGAAAAGTAATCCGGTATTCTGTTAAAATAGAATACAGAAGAAACAATCGGTGTTTCCGGTAATAAGTGTAAATGACGCAGCAGGAGGAAAAACGCATGATCATCCAAAAACACTATGAAAACTTAAATGTTCTGCATGAAAATACAATGCCGGCAAGAGCATATTATATACCTGCCTCAAAAAGGACAGATACCTTGGTTGAGCACAGAGAGGATTCGGACAGAATCCAGATGCTTAGCGGGAACTGGGGGTTCCAATATTATGACAGCATAGATCAGATGAAGGAAGCTTTTTATGAGGAGGACTATGACAGCTCGGCTTACGATACGATTCCTGTGCCGGGGGTTTGGCAGATGTACGGCTATGATGTGCCGCAATATACCAATGTCCGTTATCCGTTTGCCTTCGACCCGCCCTATGTTCCGTATGAAAATCCCTGCGGTGCGTATCTGCATGAATTTGATTACCACAGACAGCAGGAGGCGCCGAATGCTTATCTGAACTTTGAAGGTGTGGATTCCTGCTTTTATGTATGGCTGAACGGGGCGTATGTGGGGTACAGTCAGGTGTCGCATGCCACCGCGGAATTTGATGTCACCGAGTATCTGCGGGAGGGAAAGAATCAGCTGGCAGTTCTGGTACTCAAATGGTGCGACGGAAGCTATTTAGAGGATCAGGATAAATTCCGCATGAGCGGGATTTTTAGGGATGTCTATTTGCTCAAACGCCCGCAACAGGCGATCAGAGATTATTTTGTAAAAACAACGCTCAAAAAAGACTGTGCCGAATTATCGCTTCAGTTAGAATATTTTGCACAGGCAGTGCCGACCGTCATCTCGTTGTATGATGCAGACGGAAAGGAGATTGTGCGGAAGGAGCAGCAGGCAGAGGGGGCAGGAGCTTCCTTACAGATAGATGTTACTGTTGACGAGCCCATTCTTTGGAATACGGAATCGCCTTACCTGTATACATTGTATTTGGAAACCGCAGACGAAACAATTACCGAGCACGTTGGGTTTCGCGAGATTTCGATTGTTGATAAAGTCGTATATTTTAATGGAGAAAAGGTGAAGTTTCGAGGAGTCAACCGTCATGATTCTGACCCTGTCAGCGGATTTGCCGTCGGTATCGACCAAATGATGCGTGATCTTACTTTAATGAAGCGCTGCAATATCAATGCGGTCAGAACGAGCCATTATCCCAATTCGCCTGTCTTTTATCAGCTTTGCGATAAGTATGGCTTTATGGTCATTGATGAAGCGGATATTGAAAGTCACGGGCCGGCAGAATTTTATTATAAGGATCGGTCCAGTCAAAATATGTGGAATCATTGGAGTGAGGCGATTGCAGATCAGCCGCAGTGGGAGGGCGCGATCGTGGATCGTGTGCGTCTTTGTGTGGAGCGGGATAAAAACCGTCCGTGCGTAGTGATCTGGTCAATGGGGAATGAAAGTGCATACGGCTGTAATTTTGAACAGGCATTGGCATGGACCAAAGCTTTGAAGGACGGAAGATTAACGCATTATGAAAGCGCCCGTTATCGTAAGGAGGGAAAAACGTATGATTTTTCCAATCTCGATCTCTACAGCAGAATGTATCCATCGTTTGCGGAAATACAAGATTACTGTGAAGGGGAGCCGGATAAGCCGCTGATCTTATGCGAATACAGTCATGCGATGGGAAATGGACCGGGAGATTTGGAGGAGTACTTTCAGCTCTTTCATCAAAACGACTGTATGTGCGGCGGCTTTGTATGGGAGTGGTGCGATCATGGCATTTACAAAGGGGAAACGAAAGACGGAAAGGTAAAATATGCTTACGGTGGAGATCATGGGGAGGTCATCCACGACGGAAACTTCTGCATGGATGGATTGGTATATCCGGATCGAACGCCGCACACAGGACTGTTGGAATATAAAAATGTCAATCGCCCGGCAAGAGTGGTTTCTTATGAGCAGGAAACGGGTGAGCTTGTCATCAAAAACTTTATGGATTTTACCGACTTAGGGGATTATTTGGAGATCGGTTATGAGGTCAGCTGTGACGGACAGGTTGCGGAGACAGGAAAATTACCTCCTTTCTGCGTTAAACCGCATCAGACAGGAAAAGTGACATTAGGCTACGAGGTGCCAAAGTGCGGCAGAGCCTATTTGAAGCTTTTTTATTATCTGCGCAAAGAAAATCCATGTGTTCCAAGGGGACATTTGCTGGGGACGGAAGAAATCCGCTTAAAGAACGAGGATGGCAGAAATCAGACAGTGCTTAGGTGGATGGAGCGGGCGGGGACGGAAGATGCCGTCCTGCAGATACAGGAAACGGAGGAGAGAGTTCTTTGCAAAGGCGCTAATTTTAGATATAGCTACCATAAGCATACCGGAATGCTGGAGGAAATGGAGTTTGGTGGCAGACGTTATCTGGACGCACCTGTTGAAATAAATATCTGGAGAGCCCCTACGGACAATGACAGATACAGAAAGGCAGAATGGAAACGGGCATTTTATGATAGGATTTATACCAGAGCGTATGAAACGACAGTCAGCAGGGAAGCGGGCGGTGCAGTCATCAAAGTAAGGATGGCGGTACTGGCAGTAACGATGCAGAAACTGATGGATATTCACGCGGTATGGAACATCAAAAATAGCGGGGCGGTCCGTCTGGAAATGAAGGTGGAGAAAAACAGCGAATTTCCGGAGCTGCCGAGATTCGGGCTGCGGATGTTCTTAGATTCTGCTTTGGAGAATGTTACATATTACGGAATGGGACCGTATGAGAGCTATCGGGATAAATGCCGTGCTTCCAGCCATGGCTGTTATCAGGCAAAGGTCAGACAGCTGCACGAGGACTATATCCGTCCGCAGGAAAACGGCAGCCACTATGATTGTGATTATGTGATGCTGGAGGACAGTCCGTTTGGACTTATGGCGGTATCGCAGCAGCCATTTTCCTTTCAAGCTTCGGTATATACACAGGAGGAGCTGGAAAGTAAGGCGCACAATTATGAATTGGAAGAAGCAAAAAGTGTGATTTTGTGTCTGGATTATGCACAAAACGGAATCGGCTCTGGGAGTTGCGGTCCTGAATTGTCAGAGCAATACAAATTGCAGGAGGAAAGCTTTACATGGAGTATTAGTCTGATGCCTTTTCAAAAAGAAGCGTAAGAAAAAGTGAGATTGTGACAGAAACACAGAGCAAAATGAGGCGCCCGAAAAAAGGACGCCTCATTTTGCCACGGTACTTTTAGATCGTGGTGTTCACACCGTTGACTGCGGCGTGCTCGTCCTCATCCATCGGAATGACGAGACATTTTTGACCGTCAATCATTTGGGAGTGGATCTGTCCGACCTTTTCCGGCTTGACGCGCAGGATCACGTCATAGGTTTTGACAGCGGGGACACCGTCGTCGTCCTCCTCCGACGGAGTGACGGGAAGTGCGCGGGTCTCGGCGAGCTGCTGTTTGAGGTTCTCTACCTGCTGCACAAGCTCCAGCTTTTCTTTGCGTTTTCCGTTTGCCTCGACCAGCTTTGGGTCTACTAATTGTCCGACATCCGGCAATTCCTCATGAAATACATCCTCATAAACCTTTTCGATGACGGCAACCTGTTCCTCGGCAACGCCGCTTTCGGAGAGAACCTCTGCAATGACATCCGAGGTCATAACGACAGGCTCAGGCTCCATTGTCTCATCCTCCGTTACGGGAATCATATCGTTTAGATTTCCCTGAATATTTAAAAATAAAGCTTCCCCCTCATGCTCATCCTCGCCGATGACTTCCTTTACGATATTCTGGAATGTGAGCTTTTTCTCGGTAGCGGTCAGCTTCGTGCCGCAGCCAAGACCCGACTCCATAAATTCGGCATGGGGCGTCTTGGTGTCACGGGTATAAAAAAGGACGGAGTGAATGTCGGTACTGCGGTCCGTGAATGCCGGAAAAACAAAGCCTGTGTCCGGAACACCGACCACCCAGTCACGGATGCGCGGACCGATGCGGTTCTCATCCTCCCGATAGCCAAGTCCCGGTTTGCTCAAAGAAACCGGACAAATGGCACAGAGCAGATATTCATAGACCTCCTCCGATTCATCCAGCTTATTGTGATCCGAGGTCTTTGTCATGACGTCGTAAGCATCGTGGAAAATAAGAATCAGATAATTTCCGACATAATCATAGCTGTCGATCACGAGGTCGAAAAAAGTCTCCATCAGTTCTTCGTTCTTTAGTGCGTCTGCCCGCAGTCCCATCAAAAACTGCTGTCTGCCGCCCACCGCCTCCTCGGCAGTCGGAAATTCCAGCTCCAGAAGATTGTTGCCGATCGTGCCGGAAAGTACTTTCTTTGCAATTTCCAGATATTTATAAAATTCTTCGTCATCAAGATTTAAAAAGGTCTGCCCAAAGGAAGTAATTTTGTTGCGGTCTGCGTCCACATAGCAGCCGCAGAGCCGTGTAAAGGTGCAGGCTTCCTTTTTGAAGCGTTTTTTCAGTTCTAAAATATCTTTTTTGTTCATATCAGATGTCTCCGTTTCTCCTGTCAACGTGCCAAACGCGAAATGCGGGGCATGGTTGGCATAAGGGTCAGTGATGTATGTACTGCCCATGATAAAAGTGCAGTAAATTTATTATAACGGGAATTTGCGGCAGGTGCAAGGAGGGAATTTTGCGGAGAAAACAGAAAAGTCTGTAATTGGATGTGTGAAGAAAGGACTATGAAATTGTGCAAAATGCACAGAAAAGAAGCTGATAATAGCCAATAAAATGACAAAAAGTAAATATATTACATGATTTGGTAAATATCATCCATTTATTATAACAAAGATGAGAAGTATAATGACATGGAAATGCAATAAAATGTACAGCGTTCGATTACTGCAATGACGGGGGAGCAAGAAGACAGCTGTACAGGAGTTATTAAATTTTTCAGGAGGAGATTCTATGAGACAATCCAATCTACTGCGATTTCTGGGGAGAATGGCGGTGCTGTCAGGTCTTATTGTATTTGGCATGACAGATGCAGAAATTCATGCAGCAAATCAAAAGGAAACGCCGTTCGTAAATCTGGCAAAGGATCGTACAACGGTAGTGGACAGCAAAGGGCGGGCGTTGACAAGCTCCGAGCTATTGACGGATGAGGACAAATATTATTTAAAGCACAACGAGGAAGGGAATCTTGTGCAGGGAAGCGCGGTGCAGGGACATCAGGGAAAGAACGGATGGGAGGCATATATAGAGCAGGGAGCAAAGATGCCTAAGGATGCGGAATGGATCCAGCTGGATCTGGGAGCTTCTTATCCGATCGAGGTTATCAATTTAAAGCGCAAGATGTATGAAGGTACGTCAGATGCCAATATGAAGGAAGGGCATAGCAACAAGGCGTTAAAATACGAAGATACGGTGATCGTGATTGGCGGCAAGGAGGACTTATCAGACGGTTATGTGGTTTATTACAATGATGACGATGGGAGCGTCGTTTTGCCGGACGGTATGGCAAAGCCGGAGAATGTGGCAGGCGGCGGTCTGACAGAAAATATGGCGGGAACATATTTTTACATGGACAAAATGGATGAAAACGGTACGGGTTATACCGCGCCCGGCACGACAAAGACTGCGCGCTATATCCGCGTGTATTCTGACAGTCCGGAAGCCGACCAGGAGCTGATGCTGATGGAGCTTGGGGTCTATGGCTATAAAACAGAGGAAAGCGTAAAAAAGCAAGCGGAGCAGGGAAAGCGGCAGGTTATAAATAATGAAGAGCCGCTGATGATCGCTGCTGCTTACTCCGACGATCAGTTTCAGCTTGAGCAGGAGAAGGAAGTAGGGCTGCAGGGATACAATACGATTGCAGGCAGATGGAATACGATTGCGGACGACCTGAAAGAAAATACGGTCCTGATGATGCACAGCAATAACCTGCGTTCTTTTGCACCGCATTATATCGGGCAGGCATATATACACGGTTACTATGAGGAATGCTTAAATGAGGCATATCAGGCAGACGCGCAGACGATGCTGATGCTCGTCAATGCATCCTCCTATCCGGGTGGAACAACATGGTGTATTACAAGGGATGTTGATTACCACTGGGTTGATCTGATGTTCCGTATGTATCCGAACCTTGAGGGTATTTTTAGTACGGAAAATTTCTGGTCGGGGCAGATTGACGGCGTTGCAGAATCTGTCGCATCGTATCTGGAAATTGCAGGCAGATATGGCGGCTACCTTGTCTATTCTGAGGAGGGAACGGGGATTTTCAATCAGCTGGCCGGCAATGCGAAGTTAAGAAGCGCTGTGGAGAAGTATGGGGAATCTCTGTTTTTTACTTATAAAAATACGGCGGGCGGAAATGATTGCCTGCTGACGCAGAGCCATATTATCGGAAGCTGGCTGGCGGGCTATACCGGGGGCTTTGGAATGCTCTCCGACAGCTGGGCCTGGGGAAATAACGGCAATGGACCAATCTATGAGCGGGGAAATTATCATAAACAATGGCAGCCTGTTTGCGCGGAGCCGGAAGCGATCTTTGGGATGCAGATGATCAACACATGGCTGTCCGGCGGCGTTGTGTATACTTTTGAATTTCCGGAAGTAGTGTATGGCTCTATTGATGAGAAAAGTCCGGCGTATACCCATGTAGTGGAACGTGTATTTCGTCATGCGTGCCAGAACCCTGCGCCAAGCCGGGCAGAGGTTTTAAATAGTACAAAAACAATGGTTTACGACAGTGTGCCGGCAGATTTATATGGAAAGACGGTGGGCGGGGATAATGTACTCGGACTTTTCCACACAAGCAGATATGGTTCTCTGCCATCTGTTCCGACCTGGGGTACAAAAGATGAGGTAACACAGAAGCTGCAGGAAACGGCAGTTAAAGAAGGGGCGGTGGCGCCGGAGCTTCTTTCTAACAAGGATGAGAAGCTGACCTCCGGGGCAAAGGAATATTTTGATTCTTTATATTCCCCCACATATGAGGGAGACGCTTTCGCAAAGCAATACCAGGGCGAATGGTTTGTTTACAACAGTACGGTAAACAGTGCTGTGGATCAGTCGGCGGTATTGCCGTTAAGGGCGGCAGGAGGTTCTGCGAGATTGACGGCGCTTCTTGAGCCGCATACCTTTTTGGTGGCAAGGGAAAATGATGACAATACCATGCACATTTCTGTGAATAATTATAGGATAAATGCGAAGGAGCTTGTATTCAATAATGCGAATCAGTGGGATTGGAGCGGGTCTTCTGCCACAGGACAGGGCATTTCACCTGCAAAACAATCCATTTACCGGTATATGGCATACTATAATGCGGTAAATGCGAAGAAGGGAGTTCCGAATCTCGATACACCGGATCCAAATGATACGATTGACCAGTTGAGTCCAAATGACAATGAGCTGCGGACGACAACGGTGAAACTTACGGGACTTTCGGCACAGCCGACCGTGGAGGTTTTGGCGGGACAGACGCCGGATACCGATGGAAAAGAGCAGTACCGTACGCCTGTTGTCGCCTATGATGCGGCTTCTAAGACAGCTACCGTTACGATTGAATCAAATGGATGGGTGGAATTGAAGCTTTCGGGTCTGTCCTATGAAACAGCTTTGCAGGAATGATCATAAATTTCGGAAGTGACGGAATCTCAAATGTCCGTTTGGGCGAAAGAAGAACATGAGGAGTTCTCCGAGGTGTCGAACGTCGGGTTTAACGATGGAAATGAGCCGGGAAATGCTGAGTTTTTAGCATTTCCCGGCTTTTTGGCATGGATGCAGGCGTATCTTTCAATGATACATCAAATTTCGGGACTGGCACAATCGTTGCGCCCACATGATGGGTTCTAAAGCGCAGCTACCCGTCAGGACTCTCTGCTGCCGAAAGACACGTTTTGTTTGTTCTGTTCAAAATCAGACTTATAAATCTGTGCATATTATACAAATAAGTAGTTTTAATATGGGGAAAATAGAGCAAAAAGTAAAAAAATTACATAATCATGTCAATATAATCCATAGACGGAACGATGATGGCAAGGGCATAATAGAAAAAAAGTACTATAATGTACAAAAATAAAATTGAAAAGGGAGGGCGTATGAAACAATTCAGACGCAGACATTTTTGGGGACGAATGGCAGTGCTGTCGGGACTGTTTGTATTTGGCATGACGGATGGAGAGACGTTTGCGGCAAATCAAAAGGAAACGCCTCTGGTGAATCTGGCAAGAGACTGCGTTGACGTGAAAGACAATAACGGGCAGGCGTTGGAGAAACCGGAATTGCTGACGGACGGGGACAAGTACTATCTGCAGCACAGCGCGGAGGGAAATAAGGTATCAGGCAGTAAGGTGGAGGGGTTTCAGGACAGCCTTGGTAATAAGGTGAATGAATGGGAAGCCTATGTGGAACAGGGAGCAAAGGTTTCAGAGGGGGCAAAGTATGTCACACTGGATCTGGGAGCTTCTTATCCCATTGAGGTCATCAATTTAAAACGCCGGATGTATGACGGGGAATCTACGATTCAGATGACACAAGGGCACAGCAACAACCCCTTAAAGTATCAGGACACGGTCATTGTGATCGGGAACGAAGCAGATCTCTCCGACGGCTATGTCGTATATTATAATGACGATGACGGAAGCGTTCAATTGCCGGAGGGTGTAGAGAAGCCTGCGGACAGAGCGACAGGGGGACTGCAGGAGAGCATGGCAGGAACCTATTTTTACATGGACAACACGAAGGAGAACGGCAGGGGGTATACGGAGCTTGGAACGACGAAGCAGGCGCGTTACGTCCGCGTGTACTCCGATGATCCGGACAAGGATGACAAGCTGATGCTCACAGAGCTGGAGGTCTACGGTTACAGGCAGGCGGCGGATGTGCAGGAAACGACAAAAAGACAGGTGATCAACAATGAGAATCCGCTGATGATCGCCGCCGCTTACTCGGACGACCAGTTCTATCTCGGACAGAAAGAGAAGGTTGGGCTGCAGGGCTACAATACGATTGCCGGAAGATGGGGAACGGTTGCGGAGGATTTGAAGGATAACACCGTACTGATGATGCACAGCAACAATCTGCGTTCTTTTTCACCGCACTATATCGGACAAGCGTATATTCACGGCTACTATGAGGAATGCCTGCAGGAGGCGTACGAGGCGGGCGCGCCCACGATGCTGATGCTGGTCAACGCTTCCTCCTATCCGGGCGGAACGAAGTGGTGTATCACAAGAGACGTGGATTATCACTGGGCAGACCTGATGTTCCGTATGTACCCGAACCTGGAAGGCGTATTCAGCACGGAAAATTTCTGGTCAGGCAGCATACCGCAAGTAGCGGAATCCATTGCAGAGTATTTGACAATGGCGGATCGCTACGGCGGCTATCTCGTCTATTCCGAGGAGGGAACAGGGATTTTTAACACGCTGGCAAGTAACCAGAAATTGAGAAATGCGGTGAAAGAGCACGGGGATTCACTGTTTTTTACCTACAAGAATACGGCGGGAAATAACGACTGTCTGCTGACGCAGAGCCATATCATCGGAAGCTGGCTGGCGGGCTACACCGGAGGATGGGGGATGCTCTCCGACAGCTGGGCGTGGGGCAATAACGGCAACGGTCCGATCTATGAGGGACGGGGAAATTATCAGGGATGGCAGAGCCTCTGTGCGGAGCCGGAGACGATCTACGGGATGCAGATGATCAATACATGGCTCTCGGGCGGTGTGGTCTACACCTTTGAGTTCCCGGAGGTGGTGTACGGGGCGATCGATGAGAAAAGTCCCGCGTACACGCATGTCGTGGAGCCGGTGTTCCGCTATATCTGTGAAAATCCGGGACCGAGCCGCGCGGACGTTTTAAATGAGACGAAAACCATTATTTATGACAGTTTCCCGTCGGCGCTGTATGCAAAGACAGTCGGCGAGGACAACGTGCTTGGACTGTTTGATACGGGAAGATACGGGTCGATGCCGTCGATTCCGACGTGGGGAACGAAGGATGAGGTGACGCAGAAGGTCAAGGAAACGGCGAAGAAAGAGGGGGCGATGGCGCCGGTGGTATTCAGCAATTCAGACGGATTGTTTGGATATGGGGCAACGGAATATTTTAAATCCCTCTATCCGATCGAATATCTGGGAGACGCCTTTGCGCAATCCTATCAGGGCAAATGGTATATGTATAACAGCACGGTGAACAAGAAGGTTGACCAGACGGCGACAATTCCGCTGAAAGGCGGGGAGGGAACCGCGAGATTCCGGGCCGAGATCGAGCCGCACACCTACGTCATGATGGGGGAGAACGGCGACAGCAGCATCGATATCTCCATCAATAACTACAGAATAGATGCCAGAGAGCTGATTTTTAAGAATCCATATAAGTGGAAGTGGGATGGTTCTTCTGCGACGGGGCAGGGGGTTTCCAATGCAAAATTATCAGTATACCGCTATATGGCATACTATAACGCAGTCGATGCGAAAGAGAGCGTGCCAAATCTTGAAACGAAAGACCCGGATGATACGATCAAACAGCTGAGTCCGAACGATAATGACCTAAGGACAACGACTTTTAAGATCACAAGTCTCTCGAAAGCGCCGAAGGTGGAGTTTGTGAAGGGTCAGGAGCCAGATACGGATCAGAAGCCGCAATACGAGCTTCCGGTTGTTTCCTACAATCCGCAGACCAAGACGGCAACGATCACGGTCAAAACAAACGGATGGATAGAGTTCAAGGTATCGGATCTCGCATATGAGGTAGATACAAACGCCGAGAAAATTGAGGATTCCAAGACGGAGGATCCCGGTTACATGAACCTTGGGGCGGGATCTGGCGTGACGGTCAGCAGTCCGGTCAGCAGCGACCGTCCGGCGTCATGGGCTGTGAATAAAGAGAAGAGTGAAAAAAATAACTATACTGACCCGGGGGGGAAGTCTCGGTGGCGCACACTGGATCTCGCTCGACATGGGCGCGCAGCACGACGTGGAGAAGGTGGTACTGTACCGTTACTTTGATAACAGACAATACTATAATACAGTCGTCCTGCTCTCTGCGGATGAGAATTTTTCGCCAGAATCTACGCTTGTTCTCTGGAATGGCAACGGAACGAATGGAGGAAAGAATAATCAGGAAGTCTCAAGCTGGCCGGGCAAGGGAAACGGAAGCATGGGAGATACGCATTCTCTTCCGCAGGGAGACCAGCCTACATACTCTGAGACAAAGGATGGAAAAGCATTTTCTGTCTATGACAGTACCGTGAAGTGGCTTGATCCCAATAAAAAAGAGGAGCTTCCCAAAAATGAGGAGGGGAAAAACCGCTTTCAGGCAAGATACGTGCGTGTTTACATGAATGGAAATAATCAGAATTTGAATAATCACGTGGTGGAAATCGAGGTATTCGGCGAAGCGGGCAAGGTTGTTTTAGAGGATAAGATAGCGCCGGAAAAGGTAACGGGAGTGGAGATTACAGAAACTCTTGCAACCTCGGCAACCGTCTCTTTCCTGCCGTCCATGGATAACATGGGAATGAAAGGCTACCGTGTGAGCGTAAAGAAAGCCGGCGAAACGCAGGAAGTGGAGACCGATATTTACCAGACGGTATATGAACTGACCGGACTGAGTCCGAACACACCATATGAGGTGACAGTTAAAGCGGTCGATAATTTTGGAAATGTGTCTGAGATTTCGGATACGACTGCGTTTACGACCAGAAATGAGAGCGATTTTATCGTGAAGGCAGATAAGGAGAGCGGATGGTACAGTGAGCCGTTGACAGTTACGCTTGGCGCAGCGCTCGGTGAGGGCGAGATTTACTATACGCTGGACGGTGCGGCCGTATTTGATGAAGCCGGAAATCCGACGCAGACGGCGGTGCAGTATACGTCCGGTTCGCAGATTGCCATCGAGCAGTCCTGTGTTTTGCAGACGGCGTTAAAGGCATACGGAAGAGTATGGCAGACGTCGGTATATCACTATAAATTTGGCGAAAAGGCTGTGATGGACTTTGACGCCCCGGATGCTCCGACGTCGGTGTTGTGGTATACTAAAGTTGTAACATTCCGTTCGGATAAACTAGAAGAAAAC
>Avalanche_p1__coassemble_716_pt1 | contig 35804 bp, 38 predicted proteins | sample Avalanche_p1__metabat2_low_PE_018 | metagenome-assembled genome bin Avalanche_p1 | reverse complement strand
AGTATAACACCATACATGATATTTGGCTAGTTATTTATTTAATGTTTTACTAGAAAAGGAGAAACGGGGAGAGGCATACTTAAAGAGCCACAGAGAATATCTGGCATTCAGAATCATTATGGAGGCTCTTGATATGCTGGCGCAGGCGGTCTGGAAACAGGAAGAAGATTTCCTTGACGGACAGGGGATGTCGGGAGAACTGTCGAAGGAGGCGAAAAAAGAATTGTTCCTAAGAAATCAGGATAAAGGGTATGAATATTAAAATGATGAATGAAATTAAGCGTCAGGGGCATCCGTGCAGCGGATGCCCCTATGTTTTTACAAGGGGAGGCACAGACTGCATCATGGGTGCCGTTCCGGGGGACTGCGCATGGTATTTTTACAAGCGGCTGATGGGATATACAGACGCAGCCATTCCCTCTGAAGAAATCAGAAAACAGTATAGGGAGTATGTGAAGAGACAATCCAAAGCAGAAGAAAAGCTGAAAAAAGGGATTGCTATGCTTTATGAGGTCGCGGAACTGAAATATGGCAGGCAGTACGCACAGTCCCTGAAAAAGAAAATGGGAGGAGGTACAGATTGAGACTAAAGGATGTTTTGCTTATTGCAAATAACAATAAAGGTGCGGAATATAAGTATCTTTCAAGCATGGAGGACTATATGGCAATCCTGCTCCGGGCATTTGAGGGGTCGGAAACAGAGCTGTCTCATGCGGTGCAGGAGCTGTGTCAGACAAAGGAGAATACTCAATATGCAGAAATATATCTGGCGGCAAATAAAATTTTTCACGCCAGATTTTGCAGCGATGAATGGGAACTTCGGGACTTCCTTATGGGAAATCATGGCATGACAGCGGGAGAAGTCAGTTTTGACAAAGATCGCTGTACAAATGAATGTCTGGAGGTACTGACCGCCTATAACATGGATCATGAAGGTCATCCTCTGAACGGGGCGCTGCATTATGAGAAAATGGAATATGATTTCAGGCAGGGCGAGGTACTGCATAACTTAAACGGAAGTGACTACAGTGTGCTTATGGTGCTGAATCAAAACGACCTGTTTCTGATGGCACTAAAAAGCGGACAGTTTCTGATTGCAGAGGGTACAAAGGCATACGCAAGATATCCGAAAGATGGAATTTATTCAGAGGACTGCATTGTAAGAGGGATTGAGTGGGACAGAGGAATCTATTTGGGAAACAACCTGTCAGAGATTGATATGGACAGTATTCAGAAAGAATATGGCATAAACCGCAATGAAGTACAGGAGGAAACCAGTATGGATGAAGAACCGGAACGCTGAAAGGAGAATCATGAAAACAAAAGTTGAATTTTACAAAGCATTTTTTGAGGAACTGGAGAAAAAAGGCTTCGGGGTGGCGCAGCCTTCTTCCCCGGACTATGTGGTGGATATCCAGTTTAAGGGAAAGACTATAGCATTTTATACGAAAGCAGACATGATTGAAAAGAACCCCTTTGTAGAGGTGCCGGAAAAGCAGATGGAGAGGCTCTGGAGTATGGCAAGGGCAACCGCCAGCTTATGCGGAATCTGTTCCGACCAGCCTTACGAGGAGGAAAAGGCTGTGAAACTGAAAAATGGCGTGATGAAGCTGAATGAGCATAACGGAGTTATTTTAGCCTGCAAGAAGCATCCGCTGTTTGACTATGTGCTTTCGACCTACAAGCAGGATGCACAGAATGACAACAGACCTATTCAGAGGCAGTATTTTTATAATAGGGAGGAAGCATTTGAAAGCTTTGCCACACGAAGCGGACTGGTGGATGAAAGAAAACTGTTTACGGAAACGCAGTTGCAGCTTATTCATGCGGGGCTTGTAAAATTAAGGATCATGGATGAGGAACTTTCAGAGGAAGATATGAAAACAGCCGGGGAACTGATAAACCGGGTGGAGGAGATCATGCCGGAACTGCACCGGGAGGAACGGAGATTTGACATTTCAAGACTTCTGGATGCCCTTTCCATAGGTAACGGCATGGAACGTTAGGAAGGAGGAAACTAATGCAGCCACAGGGAGACAGCATCTGGGGCAACATCAATCTTTGTATTGAGATTGCTCTGAACATTTATTACTTATGCGGAGAGAAAGGCGAGGGAATTGTGATTCCAAAGGAACAGGCAGAGAAAGACTTTTCTCCTGAAACAGTTGCGGTGGGAAAGGAGTCGGATGGGTATCTTTACTATCCAAAAGGGGAGGCAATGGAAATGTTCCGGCAGGAAATGCTGCAGAAGCGGTCGGATATGGTAAAAAAGATGGAACTTGCGGTCACCGAACAGATGGAGGCAGTCAGAGAAGGCGGGCAGACAGCAGCTTTAGCACGTTTTCAGGATATAGAGCCGCCAGGGGGCAGGGGAGAAAACGAAAAGTGCATCTGGAACGGAATCTACATACTGGACGGAGAAGAACCGCAGATTGCCATCCATGAGAGGGTTGCAGAGGCTTTTTTAACACCTTATGCCTGTGAGTTTGGCAGGCGGGAAAATGGATATTTCTATTATACTCTGCAAAGTGCGGCACTTCCCCTATATGAGTTAAAAGAGGTGTTCCCAGAATGTCAGGAGATAATTATTTCCGAGGAAAGCCTATATGCAACTATCTGTACCCATTATCCGGCATACAGAGAGAGATACAATGCTCTAGTGGCACAGGGGCAACAGATCCCACAGATAGACGCGCCGGTAAATCTGTTTTTGCAGGAACAGCTTGACCGGGGGCAGACAGAAGCGGAGAAGGAAACTGTATATGAGGAAGCATTTGCAGAGGAGGCGGATGAGGACGAATATGGAGAACAGGTGGATTATGGATTTGGAGCATGAAAGGGCAGGGATGAAACTTGTCTATATCGCAAGTCCCCTTCGTGGGGAAAATCCTTCGGAGAAGGATTATAAAAAGAACATAAAGCAGGCAACAGAATATTGTGAGAAGGCCTGTTCACTTGGGGTGCTTGCCTTTGCACCTCATCTGTATTTTACGCAGTTTTACAATGACACCATACCGGAGCAGAGGGAAAAAGGATTGGAAATGGGGCTTGCCATGCTGGAGAAATGTGAGGAACTTTGGGTAATGGGGACACATATCAGTCAGGGTATGAGGGGTGAGATTGCCTATGCAAAAAGCCTTGACATCCCAATCTTTCATGTGGAGATTCCGCAGGATATTGAGTATTATCCGGTCAGTGCGGACAATCATGCACTGTTGGGGCAGCATTCCTGCATACCGGACAGCCGGGATAAGGACTATAGGGGAAAAATTCTGGTGATGAATTATGATGCCCTAAAACCGGAATACCGGAGCAGACCATATCAGCTCTGGCTTGCCACCGGCGGTTTTGGGTGCAGCCCTGCAGCCAGGGGCAGGAGGGTTTTTGCCACCAGTCTTTATGACGGGGAGCAGAGCAGCTTTTACCGGCAGGACTTTACAGGGATTATAAAGCCGGAAGTTTGGGAAGAAGTACAGGGTCAGTATGATTTTCAAATAACCACTCAGGAAGTACATAAGGACAGTGAAACGCCGCAGGAAGGAGTGGAGCCATAAAAAAGAAAGAGAAAATCATTTTAGGGAGCATTTTAGTGGGAACAGGAACATTGTTTAACCTGTTTTTCACGGCAGCCCTGCACCGGACATTGTCGGGACAGATGAAAACATTTGCAATGGTACCTGTATGGGAATGTCTGGCAGGACTTTTCACGGAGCAGAGGCAGGGGATGCTGTTTTTATCCTTTGAGTGCTTCGTGCTGCTTTGTACCGTACTGTTCTTTACGCAGAACAGCAGATCTTATCAGTCCGAACTTATGAAAGTGACGGATGAGATCGAGATACCCGTACCGGTGGGGCAGTTCCAGCATGGTTCTTCCAGATGGATGAGGGAAGAAGAAAAGGACAGAGTGTTTGAGGTATGTACCATAAGCCCCGCAAATTCGGTCATAAAAGAACTGATTGACACTGGATATGAGGGGCTTGACTTTTTAGAGGATAGTGAAAAGGTGGATATCAAAGCTGCAGGAGAGGCGGAGGACAGAGAACTTTCCGGCAGCTTTGTTCCAATAGATGAGGAAACAGAAAAAGAAGCAGACGAAGGAAAGGAGAATGAGGAGACAAAAAGAGAGGAAGCAGATGAGGGCTACGAGACAGTAGAGTATGCCTATGAAAGAAAGGAGCCGGAGCTGGGGAAAGATGTGCCTGCCTGTGAGGGAAAAAGGAATGGAGGCGGACAGGATCCCTACCGTATTCTGAAAGAAGGAGGCATTGTGATAGGTATGACGAAGTGCGGGCAAAAGGAGAAGGTACATTATATCGCAGACGATACCCACACGCTTACCATAGGTGCAACCCGTTCCGGTAAGACGAGGACGCTGGTGCTTCAGTCCATTTGTCTGATGGCGCTGGCAGGCGAGAGCCTTGTTATCAGCGATCCCAAAGCAGAACTGTATCAGTATGCAGCACTGTTTTTGGAGAAACTCAGGTTTGATGTAATCTGTCTTGACTTCAAGAATCCGGAAAAGAGCAGCCGTTACAACCTGCTCCAGCCCATCGTTGATGCGGTGAACCGGGGAGAGATGGATAAGGCAGAGATGTACGCATGGGACATCACGAATATCCTTGTGGGCGATAATACCAGCAATGAGAAGATATGGGAAAACGGCGAGAAGTCCACGATTGCGGCGGCAATCCTCTGCGTGGTGGTGGATAATGCCAAGCGTCCGGAATACCAGAACCTTACCAATGTGTACTGGTTCGTGGCGGAAATGTGCAAGACGGTTGGAAACAAGACACCTATGCAGGAGTATGTAAAGAAGTTAAGACCGGGGCATCCGGCAAGGGCGCTTTTGTCAATCTCTGATGTAGCGCCCAGCAGGACAAAGGGTAGTTTTTATACTTCGGCACTGACGACTTTAAGGCTGTTTACTTCAAGGGCGGTCTACTCCATTACCCATAAGAGCGATTATGACATAGCAGACATCGGAAAAAAGAAGCAGGCGCTGTTCTTTATCCTGCCGGACGAAAAGACCACTTATTATCCCATTGCAAGTCTTATGGTGTCGCAGCTCTATGAACTGCTGGTACACCAGTCGGATGAAAGGGGCGGCCGGCTCATAAACCGGGTAAACTTTGTCCTGGAGGAATTTGGAAACTTTACCAAAATCAATGACCTGACGAATAAGCTGACCGTAGCGGGCGGTCGTGGTATGCGGTTTCATTTCTTTTTGCAGAGCTTTGAACAGCTTACGGAGAAATACAACAAAGAAACAGCCGCCATTGTCAAGTCAAACTGTCAGAGCTGGATTTATTTGCAGGCAGACGATAAGGAAACCCTGTCTGAAATCTGTGATAAGCTGGGGAAATACACTTGTTCCGGCTATCAGCTATCCAGCCAGCATGGGCGGTATGTCAACCCATCTTCCAGCAGTACTGTAAGTTTAGTGGCAAGAGATCTTCTGACAACGGATGAGATACGGAGAGTATCAAGACCTTATCAGATCGTGGTATCACGTTCCCATCCGGCAATGATGGTGTCGCCGGATCTGTCGCGGTGGTATTTTAACCAAATGCTGGGACTTGGAGACAAAGAGCATAACCGCAGGGTAAGGGAAGAACGGGAGCGCAGGCGTCCGGTACTCACCAGCGTAAAAGAGGATATACCTCTATGGAATATCTGGGTTTATTACACGAAAGACCTTCAGATGAAGGAGGAAAAGCAGAAACAGCAGGGTATTCCGGTACAAGCAGGTTCCCTGTTTTCAGAGAAATTCATGCGGAAAGGAGGAAAGCTACCGGAAAATGAAGAAGATGAATAAATGGTTACAAAGATGTAAGGCGGCAGGAAAGACATTTCCTGCCGCTTTTGCCGTGTTTTTGCTGAACACGCAGACTGCTTATGCAAGCGGTATCAGTGAGAGCAAGCTGGCAAAAGGAACAGAAAAGCTGATCGGGGACGCTACAACCTGGCTCATGGTATTGGCGCCGGTTGTTGCGGGACTCCTGATCATCTATTTCTGCATCAGGAGAAGTGCAGCAGATGAGATGGATCAGAAGAAGTGGAACAACCGTATCGTGGTTGCCATCGCATCCTGCATCGGGGCGGTAATTGGAAGTGCAACCTTAAATATCATTATTAGTTATTACCAGTAATGCAGATAACCTAAAAATAAATTTAAAATTTGGAGGAATGAACGCTATGAGAAAAATCAATGACACGATGAACAGACTGGCTGCAGCTGCCTATGTAAAAGGCGGACGCATAAGGAAGAAACTGGAAGACATCTTTACTCAAAAAGAAGGAGAAGGCTTCGTAGATACCGCTCTGAAAATTTTGATTTCTGTTGTGGTTGGTGCGTTGCTGCTGGCAGGACTCTATGCACTGTTCAAGGATACCATCCTTCCTACCCTGACGCAGAAGATTCAAAACCTCTTTAACTATCAGGGATAATGATCGTATAGGAAAAAACCATAATGTTCAATGAGAACTGCCTGCCGGGAAACTGGCAGGCAAATTTTTAAGGTAAAGGAACATGGAATAGAAAATTAAAATAATAGGAAAAGAAAAATGTTTTGCTCCTATCTGGATATTCCTAAAGTAAGTTTAATAAAACTCGATTTTAATTAAAAATCAACGTCTAAATTGATAAAAAATTAAAATTAGATGTTGATTTTTAATTAAAATGGGATATAATAAAATAGAGAGATTCCATAGAAGGACAGAATAAGGAGTGTAGAGAATTATGCTGATACAATTTAATTTCAAAAATTTTAAATCTTTTCGGGATGAAGTATCGCTTGATTTGTCAGCGACGAAAATAACAGAGCATGAAAGCCATGTTGTGGATATTGCAAAAGACAAGTTGTTGAAGGTAGCGGCAATTTATGGTGCTAATGCAAGCGGAAAGTCTAATGTATATGATGCTTTTGATTATATGACTTATTACGTGGCAGAGTCCTTTAATTTTGGTGGCGAAGAGGACAGTCGCCGAAAAAAAGAAAATGTTTATCCGAAGGTTACTCCATTTTTATTTGATGAGAAAAGTCGTGATGAAGAAACTTCCTTTGAGGTATTTTATGTGGACAATGCAGAAAACAGTGGAAAGATATATCAATATGGATTTTCGCTGAAAAGGGATGAAGTTGTAGAGGAATGGTTGTATTCCAAAGCTAAGACAGCAAGGAACAATTATAGGACGATTTTTTATCGGAAAAAAGGTGAAGAACTGGAAATAAATGGATTTTCTAAAAACCATGTGGAAAATATCAGGGCATCTTTAAATAAAGAGACACTTATTGTTTCTCTTGGGGCAAAACTGCGGGTTGCCAAACTGAAAAAGGTCAGGGATTGGTTTTTGAATAATGATATCCTTGATTTTGGCGATCCGGCAGAAAATTTTTTCCGTTCAAGAATGCTTCCGGAAGATTTTGTAGACAGTAAGGAAGTACAAGGGAATGTGGTAAAGTATTTTGCGTCTTTTGATGAAGCAATTCAAGATTTTAATGTAGAAAAATTGCAGCAGGAAGATGAAAAGGAAACCAGTAAGAGTTATAGGATTGATGCTCTTCATAAAATGACAGACAGTCAGAAGATGGCAGCTATTCCGTTGAAAATGGAATCAAGCGGTACACTGAAGATGTTTGCACTTTATCCCTCCTTGAAGGATGTACTGGATAATGGGGGTACACTGTTTATTGATGAGCTGAATGCCAGATTACATCCATTATTAGTACGGAATATCATACTGACGTTTTTGTCACCCGAAATCAATACACAGAACGCACAGTTAATTTTTACAACTCATGATATTTGGCAGTTTTCTAATGAGCTGCTTCGGCGGGATGAAATTTGGCTGGTGAACAAAAACAGAGACGGGGTTTCTGAATTGTACTCTCTAGCGGACTTTAAAGATGAAGATGGCAACAAGGTGCGCAGAGATGAGGCGTTGTCTAAGAAGTATCTGACAGGCAATTATGGAGCTATTCCTGCATTGAAGCCCATGAAGATGCTGACAAGGAGGGCTGCAGATGGCGAATAAAGGAGGAAAACCCAGTGACCGCAGGGCCGGAAAAAGAAAAGATCGGAATAAGCGGGTAGGGACAAGAATACCGGAATTAGGATATTACCTGATTGTGACAGATACGGAGGAAACAGAGAAAAATTACTTTGAGGGATTGCGGGACAGCATTCCTGTCGAAATGAAAGACCGTTTGGTGATAAAAGTGGAAAAGGCAAAAACGGTAGAGTTGGTGGAGCGAGCTGTGGAACTTACCGATGCAGAATCGCAGTACCGTATTCCGTGGATTGTTTTTGACAGGGATCAGGTAAAGGACTTTGATGAGATTATACGAACCGCAGAAAAAAATAGTATCAATACCGGATGGTCCAATCCATGTTTTGAAATTTGGATGTATGCATATTTAGGAGAGATGCCGGCGATCAGGGAGTCTTATACATGTTGTAACCGGTTTGCAGAGAAATTTGAGAAGGTTACAGGACAGAAATATTTGAAGAAGGACAGAGATATTTATAGAAAACTTGTGCAGTATGGTGATGAAGAAAAGGCTTTTCAGATAGCAAAACGGTGCTATAAAAAGTGTATAGAGGATGGAAAAGAGAAACCGTCAGAGATGTGGCCTGTGAGTATGGTGCAGCGATTGGTGGAAGAGATAATGATTAAAATTGGAAGTAGATAATATGGGAGGTTAATATTGGGAAGCATAAAGGAAAGATATGGGAAAAACTATATATTATGTGATACAGATGGAAAAGGGAAAATAAGAAATCCTTTGCAAATAGTTAAATCGTGGGAGAATAAAGTTAATTATATTACAGAAGATGTTGCAAAAGAACAAGTGGGTTTACGCAAAGCACAATTAGGAGCAATTTTTGCAATTCGGGCACATTGGACTACAAGTACTTTGCCGGCTACGGTTGTAATGCCGACAGGAACTGGAAAGACAGAGACAATGATAACAACGATAATTGCTGAACAATGTAAGAAAGTATTTATATTAGTTCCATCGAATCTGTTGAGGACCCAGACCGTTATAAATTGTTCTAATTTAGGGATTTTGAAAGATATAGGTGTTATAGATTCTAAGGCAAAATTGCCTAATGTTTTATGTTTATGTTCATGTCCTGCGACAGAAAGTGACTTGGAAAGGTTGATTGACAAAAGTAATATTATAGTTACTACAGCTAGTCTGGCAGGAAGATTTAGTGATACATATATGGAGATATTGAGCAATAAGTGTGATACTTTTATTGTAGATGAAGCTCATCATATAAAAGCAAATAATTGGGAAAAAATTAAGGCGTGTTTTATTACTAAAAGAATTTTACAGTTTACGGCAACGCCATTTAGAAATGATGGAAAAAGGATTGATGGTGAAATTATATACAATTTTCCATTATCGCAGGCACAAGAACAAGGATACTTTAAAAAAATAAATTTCTTACCTATAGCCGAGTTTGATGATGAAAAGGGCGATATTAAAGTGGCTGAAGCTGCAGTAAAAAAGCTGCAAGAAGATATAAAAAGTGGCTATGAACATATATTGCTTGTACGAACTGAGAATGTTAAACGGGCAGAAAAACTGTATTATGAGATTTATTCAGAAAAGTATAAAAAATATAATCCCGTATTGGTATTAGGAAAATATCATAAAGAGAATGAAGAAAAGATTGAGAGCTTAAAATCGGGAAAATCCAAAATAGTTGTATGTGTGGATATGTTTGGAGAAGGTATTGATATTCCAAGTCTAAAAATAGCTGCAATCCATGATAAGTATAAGTCTTTACCAATAACACTACAGTTTATAGGAAGATTTGCTAGGAACAAAAAGGGATTGGGAGAAGCAACTGTAATAACAAACATTGCAAATGAAGATATTCAGGATGCCCTAAAGGAATTGTACTCCCAAGATTCAGATTGGAATGTATTGCTTAGTAAAATGTCTTCAAATGCGATAGGGAAGGAAGTTTCTTTACAAAAATTATCAAGTAATTTTATCGGAACGGGAGTTAATTGCATCAATATTAATCAATTAAGACCTAAATTAAGTATGGTAGCATTTAGAACGGATAAAAAGGAATGGGATTGGAAAAATTGGACAAAAGCGTTTGAAGAATATAAGAGCAAATTCTATGTAAATGAGAAGGAACATATTTTAATTATTGTGGAAGCACAGGAAAGTAAAATTGAATGGGCAGATTATAGGGAAACAAATAATCTGAATTGGAATTTGCATATTTTATATTGGCAAGTGCAAGAAAATGTAGTGTTTATTAATTCTACAGATAAATCAGCTGTTAGTAAGTTTGCAGAAGCAATTTTTGAAGATGCAAAGAGGATTTATGGTGAATGCATATTTAAAAGTTTATATGGAATAAATCGTTTAATGTTAGCAAATGTAGGATTAAATTCTGCCATTAATGGACCAATTAGATATAAAATGTTTACAGGTATTGATATTGTTGGTGCCATTTCAGAATCTCAAAAAGGGAATAGTTATAAATCAAACTTATTCGGGATGGGATATGACGGAAATGGAAAAGTTAGTATCGGATGTTCATATAAAGGTACAGTATGGTCTCGCTGGGTAGATACAGTGGATGTATGGAAAGAATGGTGTTTAAAAGTTTACAAAAAGATAAATAATCCACAAATAGATTCTCAAGAAGTCCTCAATGGCGTATTGCAACCACAAATTATAAATCAGAGACCCCAGTCATATGCATATAGGATAGATTGGCCGAATGAGTTTGATATTTGTTGCGATAAAAATATTTATATACAAGCAGGAGTTCAGTCCATTCCAATATATGAAATGGAAATTGGATTATTAGATGATTCTCTTATGTCATCATTAAAATTTTACGTTAAGAGCGATGATATTGAGGAGGAATTTGAATTAAAAATAGACGAAAAAGGATTTAAGTGTATTCAGATTAAAAACGCAAATTTTATTCTACATGTTGGGAGAAAAGAATATTTATTCACTGAGTATTTTAAGAATAATCCTCCGATTATCAAATTTGTGAATCAAGCAACATTGGAGGGCAATTATTATTTAAAAGCTAATTTAAATGAAAATCTCGTTTTTCCAAGTTCCAATTTTGTACAATGGAATTGGAAGAATATGGGCGTTGATATTAGGATTGAATCACAAGGAAAGACTAAGAAGCGAAATTCCATACAATATAATGTGATATGTGAGCTGAAGAAAAGAGGGGTATATTCGGTAATTTTTGATGATGATAATTCGGGTGAAATTGCAGATATTGTCGCAATTAGGGAAGAAGCAGAAGAAATTGAATTTGAATTTTTTCATTGTAAATATGCGCATGGTGATGATGCAGGAGCGAGATTGTCTGATTTATATGAAGTATGTGGACAAGCTGAGAAGTCAGTTTTATGGAAACAAGATGCAATTAAAATCATCGAAAGAATGATTTATAGAGAAAATTCTAGGATGAAAAAAGGACAGATAAGTAGATTTGAAATAGGAGATATGCGACAATTATGTATACTAAAGAATAAACTGAAAATGTACCCAGCAAAATTAAAAATTTTTATCGTGCAACCGGGTATTGATTCATCAAAAGTTACTAAGGAGATGAACCAAGTACTTTGTGGGACACGCTCATATTTAATGGAAACATATGGAATAGAGTTAGGGGTTATTTGCAGTTAGAAATATACTATATGATAAACCTGTATTGCTGAAATGTTTTTGAAAAAGGATATACTCAAATGAAATTTATACTTGGAAAATGAAATGTGAGGAGATACTATGCAATTTGTCACAAGAAAGAGAGATATAGTTAATTTTTCATCTCCACAAGAGATGTATGATGATTATAAGAATAGAAGCATAAATGGTATTCAAGATTATCAGTCGAAAATGTTAGATTTATATATGAAGGAAGGTCTTGATAAATCGGATGTTGCAATCGAATTACCAACGGGTACAGGAAAAACATTAATAGGTTTGCTTATTGGAGAATATCGTAGACGAAAGTTTCATGAGAGGGTAGTGTATGTCTGTCCTACCAAGCAATTAGTTTATCAAACAGCAACTTATGCTATTGAGAAATACGGAATTAAAGTAGTTGCATTTACTGGTTCGAAAACGGAGTATGTTGTAGAAGATAAAATGAAATTTACATCGGGTCAGGCAATGGCAATTACAAATTATAGCAGTATTTTTAATACCAATTCTTTTTTTGAAGGTACAGATGTATTAATTTTTGATGATGCGCATTCGGGAGAAGGTTATATATCTGCAAATTGGACGGTTGAGCTACACAGAGAAGAAGGAACGGCATACTACAAGCTACTTGAAGAACTAAAAGGAATTCTTACGGAAGAACAATACGATATTTTAACTAAAAGAACAGTGAACCAGAGCGATGCCTCATGGTGTGATATGATACACAATGCAAAATTACATGATAAGTATTTGAATATAAAAAATCTTCTTGATGTAGAATTACAGGAAAGTAAACAGAGGTTTCCGTGGTCTAATATCAGAGATAATCTGTTTGCGTGTAATATTTATTTGTCTTGGCAGGCAATAACTATCAGACCATATATATCGCCAACTTTGGCTAATAATGTATTTCGTAATGCAAAAACTAGAATATATATGTCTGCAACATTGGGGGAAAGCGGAGAATTAGAGAGGGCATATGGGGTGGAATCTATACACCGTTTACCAATGGTCAAGGACTGGAAAAATAAAAATATTGGAAGAAGGTTCTTCATGTTTCCATTGGCTTCTTTTAGAGAAGAAGAAACATTAAAAATTCTTTGTAAAATTGCTTCAAGGGTTGATAGAGGATTGATAATTGTAAATGATTTGGAGAGCCAAAAAGGAATTCAAAATATTTTTAGAGAAGGTCATATAGCGGATACTTTTAACGGGCATGACATAGAAAAATCTAAAGATCCATTTATTAAAAATGAGCATGCTTTTACTATTATGGCAAATAGATTTGATGGGATAGATTTTCCTGACGATGAGTGTCGGATGCTAATATTATTTGATTTGCCGGCCGCGACAAATATCCAAGAAAAATTTATGATTACTCGTTTAGCAGCACGAGCACTATTTGAAGAACGTATTAAAACGAGACTGATTCAAGCATTGGGAAGATGTACAAGAAGCCAGACGGATTACGCAGCAATATGTATAATGGGTGATAGCTTGATGAATTCACTTCTTGCGCCAAAAAATCTTGAAAAATTTAATCCAGAATTACAGGCAGAAATTATTTTCGGACAAGATAATTCAATGAACCAGAAGGACATTGATGAGTACTTGGAGTTGCTGAAAATATTTTTAGAACATGGTGAAACTTGGGAAAATGCTGAAGAGGGAATATTGTCTATCAGAGATGATATTATTGAAAAAAGCGCGGAAGATGATTCTATGTTATTTAAGCAGTTATTTAAAGCGGCGAAATATGAGGTGAAAATGCAGTACTGCTTATGGAAGAAAGATTATTTATCTGCACTTTCAGAAATAGAGAATATATTAAAGTTTATACAAGAACCAGAGTTAAAAGGGTATAGAGGATATTGGAATTATTTGGCTGGATGCTGCGCTTATGAAGTATATAAAGGGGGAGAACTTTTATATGAAGCAAAGTATAAAGATTATTTCAAAAGGGCAAATGATTGTACTATTGCGATAAATTGGTTTAATATTACGGAAGATGTTTCTACTGAAAATAAAATAGGTTTAATGCAATACAATATTGAACGTATAGAAAAGGTGCTGATAAAAGAAGGTGGGAAAGGATTAAAAAATTTTCATAATTATTTGGATGATATTATGAGATTGTTAAATATGGAAGGCATAGATTTTGAAAGAGGACATCAATTATTGGGATACATTTCGGGATATATTTCTACAAATCCGACTGGTACAGCAGAACCAGATCCTATTTGGATTATAAACCGGGAAATTTGTATTGTTGCTGAAGATAAAATATATAATGAAGGAAAAAAGATTCCACCTAATGATGTAAAGGAGGCGGCAGGACATGAATTGTGGGTACAAAAAAAATACGAGTCCTTAGGTTTACATAAGGATGCAAGAATATATACAGTTTTTATTACAACAGCGAATGATATACAAGATAATACAGCTCTTTTTGGAGAAGATATTTGCTATTTGAGAAAAGAAGAATTGTGTGTTTGGGCACAGAAGTTAATTGAAATTCTAAAACAAGTATATAGGACATTTTCAGGTGAGGGTGATGCTGTTTGGAGAGAAGAAACTATAAAATTATTTAAAGAACGAAGTCTAACGCCAGAAGATTTTATTGAAATGATAAATAAGAAGCATTTGAAAGATTTATAAGAAAAGAGAATAAAAAACACGATTGAACTTAAAAATTCAATCGTGTTTTTTATATACAATATAAAGGAAAGAGAGGAACAGTAATGAGTAAAACAAGTTATCAACTGAATTGTTGGCATTATTTAACAGGAGATTTTCTCAATCGTGTACATATTCCGTTATTAAAATCTTCTTATTCGGACATAGAAGAACAGCAATTTGTTTAAAACTATCAAGGGGAATTATATCTAAAAAGTAGAACTGTCTGCCGGAAAACTGGCAGGCAAATTTTATGTAATGGAGGAAAAAGATTGAAAGTAACAGCAAAAATTACAAAGAGTTTTACCGATGCAGGTAAGCTGAAAGCATTTGCCACCGTATGTCTGGCAGATGCTTTTTTGATAACAGGAGTCCGGGTTGTGGAGTGTGAGAAGGGAATCACCGTATTTATGCCCAGTATGAAGGATAAAGAGGATGAATATCGGGATGTATGCTTTCCAATTAAATCTGAGCTTCGCAGTCAAATCAACACGACTGTGTTAAACGCCTATGATGCAAGCCTAAAGGAGAATGAACCGGATGGGGAATAGCAGCCAGATAATTTGCACCACAAGGGAGGTGAAACGAATTGGAGATTATACTGGTGCTTCTTATCGTGGCAGTCCTGAATGGAGCAGTTGCTTATATTGATGAAATGCTGCAGGAGTTAGTCCCTATGACACTTTATGCCGACCGGTATATGCTGGCGGAAAACGGTGGGAGCATGGTAGATGTATTGTTTGATATCCTGCTTGGGTTTGGCGTATCTCTGATTATCCTAAAATTTCTGAAAAAAGGGTTTGAATGTTATGTCATGTGGACGGATGGGGATCCTGACACAGAGCCAGTCGGTCTTGTCATCCGATTTATGCAGGCGGTGGCTGTAGCGGTCTGCTTTCCAATCGTTTACAGTTGGATGGCAGAAATCACATGGGGGCTGATTGACGACCTGATGGCAGCGATAGGAGCATCCACCGATTATGACTGGCAGGCGTGGGTAAACGGTATCTCATCCTTGGGACTGACAACAGCAATCTTCGGACTAATTTTTGTTGTCTGCTATTTTATCCTGTATTTCCAGTTCCTGATGAGGGGACTGGAAATCATGATCCTGCGGATTGGGATGCCTATGGCGTGTGTGGGGCTTTTGGATAATGATAAGGGTGTATTTAAGACCTATATCAACAAGTTTTTTCAGAGTACCCTAGCAGTGGTTATTCAGATCTGCCTTTGCAAGCTGGGCGTAGGCATGATGTTAAATATCAGAATCAATATGAATGTATTTTGGGGAATGGCATGTATGGTACTTGCTATTAAGACACCATCCTTCCTGCGTGAATTTCTTGTGCCTGCAGGCGGCAGTGGAAGTGGAGTCATCAACAATGTTTATCATTCCGTACGGTTAGTCGGCATGGTAAAGGGTATGGCAAAGTAAATGGCGTTAGTTTGAAAGATTTATCTTTCAAACGCGCATTTGTGTGTGGCACAAATGCGCCAATACAGAAAGAGAGGATGGAACAGTTTGACTTTAGATGATATTTCCATAGCCATAATCAGCTTGATCCGGGCAGGAGCGGTATTCCGCTTTGTCTATTGCATGGTGCGTCTGCAAGGAGCGGAGGAAGAACAGATGCAGTACTGGAAAAGGGCAAAGAATACGCTGCTATTCTATATCGTTGCAGAGAGCATCTGGCAGATAAAGGATATTGTTATGTACTATTATGGGTAATGAGAAGTCCCAAAGATGGGGAACAGGAAAGGAAGAACTATGGAAGAACAGAAATGGGAGTTGTATATCCCCAGTGGGGTAAAAGCGGAAAATGAATTATTCAATGGTTTTGGACGGAGGGAGCTTTTGCAGAGTATTGCAGGCTCCCTCTTTGGCGGTGCAGTAGCCGCCGTTATCTGGCTGTGTTCTAATAACGTGGCATTTACCGTGGTTGCAGCTTTGATAGGCATCTTTGGGAGTGTGATGATGTGCACCAAAGATCAGAATAATCAGAGCGTAGTCGATCAGGTGGGTAATATGATATGTTTTGCCAGGAGCCAGCAGATCTATCCCTATCGCGCATTGAGCGAATGGGGCGAGTGATGAAGTAAGCGGCAATTCTACCAATTCAATATGGATGCTATTCTGCCGGACAAGCAAAAAGGAATTGTGAATACCTCTCAAACCATAACAGGAGGTCTGTTTGGAATTTTTAGATTTATTCAGTGGAATAGGCGGCTTTAGAAGAGGATTGGAACGAAGCGGACATAGATGTATCGGTCATGTAGAGATCGACAGGTATGCGAACATCAGTTACATGGCAATGTACGGACTTTCCTACTGCAAGTACGGAAACTGCGGGGAAGGAAACTGTTGCCGGATATGCAGTAAGGAGGTAAATGAACACTGTGATGGAAGTAAATGCACGGGCGAGTGGTTCGCCAAAGATATTAAGCAGCTCACAGCAGGAGAGATTCCAAGAGCTGAAATCTGGACTTTTGGATTTCCTTGCACAGATATCTCCCTGTCAGGAAAGCGGACAGGTCTTGCCGGCGAACGAAGTGGATTATTTTTTACAGTCGCTGGCCTGCTCAAAAGCACGCCTGCCGAAGATAAACCCCGCTTCCTTATCGTTGAGAACGTTAAGCATCTTTTGTCGTGCGAGAGAGGAGGGGATTTTACCGCCGTTCTGTTTAACTTATGGGAAGCAGGGTATGACCTTGAATGGCAGTGTGTCAACAGTAAGGATTTCGGAGTCCCCCAGCACAGGGAACGAGTGTACCTTGTTGGATATCTTGGAGGAATCCGTGGACGAAAAGTATTTCCTGTCAGCGGAACAAACACAGCGGCTGTTAAAAAAGTTATAGGAGGTTATCAGGGAGAGCGTGTCTATGATGCGGACGGGCTTTCCGTTACCCTGACAGCGAACGACGGCGGTGCCGGAGGAAAGACAGGGCTGTATCTGTGCGGAACCAAGAAGCCGGAAGAATGGATGGAATGCCTGAAAGAGAGCAAGAGTGAGGAATGCGGGGCAAAGAACTATGCCGGTTTCCTCACAAAGAAGAAAGAACCGGATATGACAAGGTTCTCCCGGTGCCTGGTGTCTCATTATAATGCAGGGATAACGAGGTTTGGTGAAAGTTCTGCTGTGTTGCACTGTAAAGTCTGTGGCGGGCAGTGCGTACAGGCTAGGGCAGCTTTAACGCCGGAACGGGAGAATAAGCGCCAAAATGGAAGAAGATTTAAGGATGTTGGAGAACCGGGTTTTACCCTGACGGCGGTTGACCGTCATGGTGTGATGATGCTGCAGTGTCCTTATTTTAACGGTATGCCCATTCGGGAAGCGACCAGGCAGGGATATGTGATTGCAAGGCATGGGGACGGAATTAACTTGTCGTACCCTAACAGTAAGGTAAGAAGAGGACGGGTGGGAAAGCAGTGCTCTCAGACGCTTTTGACAGAGGGAAACATGGGAGTGCTGGTTTACTGCAGAATCCGCAAACTCACACCAAAAGAGTGTTTTCGATTACAGGCATTTGAAGACTTCCTATTTGACCGCGCAAAGGCGGCAGGAGTCAGTGATGCACAGCTCTATAAGCAGGCGGGAAATTCCGTGACGGTCAATATCGTTTATGAGATAGGACTGCGGCTTGCGGAAATGGAGGCGGGCATCCTTGAAGTTTAACATTTTGTATGTGGATCCTCCATGGGCTTATAAAGTTTACGGTAAGAACGGACAGGGACGTTCTGCTGAAAATCACTATCGTACTATGAATATTGAGGACATCTATGGGCTGGATATCCAGTCCATAGCGGCGGATGACTGCATCCTGTTTCTATGGGTGACATTCCCTTGTCTGGAACAAGGCTTGGAAACGGTCCGAAGGTGGGGATTTACTTATAAGACACTTGGTTTCTGCTGGGTGAAACGGTGCAGGAAACAGCAGGAAAAATGGTTTTGGGGGCTTGGATTTTGGACAAGAGCAAACCCGGAGCTATGCCTGATTGCTACAAAAGGACAGCCGAAACGGATGTCAAAGGCAGTGCATTGCATTGTTGATACACCGGTAGAGGAACACAGCAAGAAGCCGGATATTGTCAGGGAGAAGATTGTGGAGCTGGCGAGCGATCTGCCACGGGCAGAGCTGTTTGCAAGGAACGAATATCCCGGCTGGGTGTGCGTGGGAAATGAGATTGACGGTATGGATATCCGGGACAGTCTGCGGATGCTGAAAGAAAGGTAGGAAGGAGAATGTTTTGATATGGTTTCTTGAATCACATAGTTTTCTGGTGGCAGTATCAGCAAGTTTTCTTTTGGGAATTTTGCTGGATATGCTACTGAAAAAACTGACCGGCTCTGAAAAAATCGGATATGTGGCGGTAACTGCTGCGGTTGTCACCGCCGTATTTATCGGAGCTTATGGAATGACTTTACACGCACTTGCCCGTATCTTAATGGGGCAGGTGCTTTTATTTGCGGCAGAGTATGATTATGCAACCCATACCGTGCCGGACTATGTACCGGTCCTTATCCTGATGGCCGGATTACTGGAAGTAGAATTTGCCCAGGCACTTTTAGGTCTTGTTCTTGTGCCGCTGCCCTTTGTGGTGGCGGCACTGGTGAAAGAAGGAAGCATTGGCGGCGGGGACATCAAACTGATGGGAGCCTGCGGATTTGTGCTGGGCGTAAAGCGGGGATATACCGCACTGATGCTGGGGCTGTTTCTGGCAGTCCTGTTTCAGGCGGTGTATGCGAAGAAAGAGGACAAAGGCTTTGCAATGGCACCGTATCTGGCATTGGGATGCCTGCTTGCCATGCTGCCTGCATAAAAGCGTGAGAAGAAGTTCTAATGCTCACAGCAAAGGCTGTTTCACAAAGAACTTCTACGGTTTGCAGGTAAACCTTTCTCACGCCGAAGAACGCAAAACCAGCGTTCTTCCCAAAGAGATTGAATTGGAGGAAAGAAAAGTGAAAAATTTATTGAAGAACCGTATTGTGATTGGACTGATCTGTATCATCCTTTCGCTGATTATCTGCTTCGGTCTTACCCCGATGTTCAACAATGCACTGAAATCGAAGGTATCTCTGGTTCGTGTGAATACGGAGATCCACAAGGGCGACCAGATTACGGAGAAGATGCTTACTACTGTGGAAGTAGGCGGCTATAATCTGCCCAGCAACGTGGTTTATAGGGCAGAGGATGTGGTTGGCAAATACGCCAACACCGACCTTTACAAAGGGGATTATATTCTGGAGAGCAAGCTGTCAGATACCCCCATGTTAAAGAATGCCTATCTTGGCAAATTAAATGGGGAGAACCGGGCAATCTCAGTCAGTATTAAATCCTTTGCAGCCGGTCTGTCCGGGAAACTGGAGACCGGTGATATTGTAACCTTAATCGCTTCGGATGTGGGAGAAAAGAGGGAAACACTGGTATTGCCTGAGCTTTAGTATGTAGAAATCATTGCAACTACGGCAAGCAGCGGAACGGACAATGATGTGCAGGCTGATGTGGAGGACGGAGAGGAACAGGAACTGGCATCCACCATTACCGTGCTTGCAACGCCGGAGCAGGCACGGCTTCTTGCAGAACTGGAACAGACCGGAAAACTTCATGCAGTCTTGGTATTCCGTGGTGACAGCACACAGGCTCAGAAGTTTTTGGATGAACAGCAGAAGGTCTTAGGAGAACTGGATACGGAAGAAGTGGAAGGGGAAGCGGAAACAGCAGAGGCAGACGTGGAGGAGGAAACAGAAGAACCTATTGTGGATGATGTAGAAGTGAATGCGGGAGGACAGTAGGATGAATTTTGAAAGAAAAGCACTTTCAAATATTGAATGGATGTCCGCTGAAGCGGACAAGAGGTATAAACACGGAAATATGCTTGCCATTGTAGGAAGTCCCGGAAGCGGCAAGACCACTCTTGCGGTAAAGCTGGCGGCAGAGATAGCAAAGAAAAAGAAAAATGTCATTGTGGTATGCAGTGATCCCTTTGTGCCGTCCGTGCCGTTCCTGCTTCCTATGGATACGGGGCAGGAAGTTTCACTGGGTGCGCTTCTGACGGCTCCTTCATTGACACAAAATAAGATACTGGAAGCCTGTGTGCCTGTCCCTGCAAATGAATATATCAGCCTGCTGGGGTACAGGATGGGGGAAAACCTGATGTCCTATCCTAAGGTTATAAGAGAGAGGGCAGTGGAATTTCTTGTGTGCCTGCGGCATCTGGCTGATTATGTAATTTTGGACTGTACTTCTGTCTTTGAAGCGGATGTGTTTTCCATCCTTGCCATGGAGATGGCAGACCGGGTACTGCGTGTGGGAACTTCCAATCTGCGGGGAATATCCTACTTCAAGTCCCATGCGGGTATGCTGGAAGGCCGCGCAGACAATGGAAAATATGTAAGTGCCATCGGGAACTTTAAGACCGGGCAGGAATGGGAAGCAGCCGCAGGACAGTATGGCGGAGTGGGATTTGTATTCCCTTATGTGCCAGAACTGGAAAAACAGTATGATGAGGCAAGTCTGTGGACTGGGATGACTTCAAAGGAAGCCGGTTCTTTTCAGACGGAGGTTAAGAAAGTTCTGGTTGAAGTCTTTGGACTGTATGAGACAAAACAGGGCGAAATCAAGCCGGGTACAGAGAAAAAGAAACTGGTAGTGCGCAGCCCTTTTGTCTGGAAAAACAAGGGGGAATTTTAAGCAGGAGGAAAAGAATTGCAGGAAATATTAAACATACATGAAACTGCCGGGATGCTAAACAAAAGTATAGTATATCGCACTTTTCCGGAAGTATTGAAGGATGTGCAGGAGTATATATCCAGGAACTTTGCTTCCGTGCTTCGTGACAACCCGGACGAGAACCGGGAACTGATTGAATCCTACATCGGGAAATATCTCGAACAGAGCAACGTGGGTGTAGAGGGAATGGAGCAGACGGAACTTTGTGATCTTCTTTATGGAGAGATGACAGGCTTTTCTTTCCTGACACGTTATCTGTACCGGGATGATGTGGAGGAAATCAATATCAACCAGTGGCGGGATGTCAAGATTACTTATTCTACTGGCGAGATTATCCCGGCAAAGGAGCATTTTAACAGTGCCAGTCATGCGGTTGATGTCATCCGAAGGCTCCTGCATAAGTCCGGTATGATCTTTGACAATGCACAGACTATCGTGGTGGGGCATCTGAATAATAAAATCCGTATCACGGTTATGGGTGATGGTGTCATTGATAAGGAAAAAGGGCTGGCGGTGTCTATCCGTATCGTAAATCCGAGAAAACTGACAAAAGAGCAGTTTGTAGGTTTTGGAACTGCCACAGGGGAAATGCTGGATCTGCTTTCCATGTGCTTTACCCATGGAGTTTCCATGTGCATTACCGGAGCGACTTCTTCAGGAAAGACTACGCTGATGAGCTGGATACTGGGTGAAGTGCCTTATAGCAAGCGTATTGTTACCATAGAGCAGGGATGCCGTGAGTTTGATCTGACTGCCGTTGACGGGGAAGGAAATGTGCTGAATAACGTGGTGCATCTGGTGACAAGGTTTTCAGATGATCCGAGACAGAATATTGACATGGTAAAACTGCTGGAAACAACCCTTACCATCAATCCGGATTGTATCGCAGTAGCGGAGATGAAGGGCGGGGAGAGTATGCAGGCTATCAATGCCGCCAATACCGGGCATTCCGTGATCACCACCATTCATGCCAATTCCTGTGAAGATACCTATTACCGGATGGTTACGCTGTGCAAGCAGGAGCAGCCGGGGATGGACGATACCACGCTGCAGAACCTTGCCACAAAAGCATTTCCGATCGTGGCATTTGCAAAAAGGCTGGAGGACAATTCCCGAAGGATTATGGAGATAACGGAGTGTGAGACATTGCAGGACGGAAGGAAGAAGATGCGCACCCTGTACCGGTTCAATATTACGGACAATATCATTGCAGACGGAAAGCCAAAGATTATAGGACATTATGAGAAGGTGGAGAATCTTTCGGAAGGCTTGCAGAAGCGGCTCCGTGAGAACGGATTGCCTTTAAAGATGCAGGAGCAGCTTTTGGCGAAGCGTTAGGAGGTGTCTATGAGCCTTGTGGCAATGAAAACACCATATTTACTGAAAATATCGCTGGATGAAGATGCACCAAACCCACGGGAAGATTACGACCATCTTGGAAACATGGTATGCTGGCATCGGCATTACCGTCTGGGAGATGAACACCATTACGAGGATCCCGGCGACTTTCTTCAGGAGCTAGTGAAAAAGAATGTGGGCGAGGGAGAAATTATTAAACAGGCAAAGGCGGGACAGATACCTGGCGTGAGGGTAGGATATGTCCGTGCCGAGAGGTTGTGGGCGGTGGAGTCTTATGATGGGGAAACCCATAAATGGAACCGCTGGTATGGATTTGAAGAACCCTTTGTCAGGTGTAAATCAGAACTTGCGGATGCTGTTCTTTCGGAGATGGGAAATCACGCGCTGCTAAAACTTGCAGAAGCAAGCTGCTGTATACTTCCGGTATACCTGCTCGACCATTCAGAGCTTCGTATTTCCACGCAGGATCTGACAAAATGGCCGGACGGTCGGTGGGATGCCGGTCAGGTTGGTTGGGTGTATGCAGACAAAAAGAGCATCTGTGATGAGTATGGAAAGTGCGGTATGGAGGAAATGAAACGGGCAGTGGCAGCGTTGTCGGCAGAGGTTGAACTGTATGACAAATATCTGTCCGGGGAGTGCTATGGGTTCCAGCTTTATAAGAACGGCGAGGAAGAAGACAGCTGTTGGGGCTTTCTTGGAGATTTTAATGAGATTAAGGAGGATATTGCCGGCTGTCTGCCGGAGGAGTGTCAGGATCTTTTGGAGCATCTTGTGGAAGTGCCGGATATGCGGCGTATGGAATGTGAAGATTATGAAGAAATACTGGAAGAAATGGAGGTATGACTTATGACATTACTTGTGACCATTGCCTTTTTCATGGCAGTGGCGGGATGTTTTATCATGCTGGAGCTGTCCCCGTTTGTATTTTTAGAGGGCTTATCGGGATATTTAAGACCCAAGAATCACAGCATGAAGAACCGGATCAAAGAGAGTAAAAAGAAGAAAGAACCGAAAGGACTGAAACTGTTGTTTGAAGAAGTAAAGGAAATCCTGCGGCTGACCGGGAAAAGCGAACAGTTTACCATGCTGTGCGTGCTTGCCATGATTTTATTCGTGTTGGGCGTGATGATTGCCCTTACCATGAATAACGGGCTGATGGTGCCGGTGATGGCAGTGGGCTTTGCACTTTTACCGTTTTACTATGTGAAATTTACGGCATCCAGGCATAAGAAGCAGATCAATACGGAGCTGGAGACGGCTTTATCCATGATTACCACCAGCTACCTGCGGAACAGAAATACCATTATACGGGCAATCGAGGAAAATCTGCCCTATTTAAATCCGCCGGTATCGGAAGTGTTCCGGAACTTTCTCATGGAGGCAAAATTAATCAATTCCAACACTGCGGAAGCTTTGGAAGGATTGAAAAAGGGGATGGATAATGCAGTATTCCATGAGTGGGTGGATGCAGTGATTGCATGTCAGGATGATCATAACCTGAAGAACATCCTGCCGCCTATTGTGTCGAAGCTGTCGGATATGCGTGTGGTGTCATCGGAGCTTGATCTGCTGATCTATGAACCGGTAAAGGAGTACATCACAATGATAATCCTGCTTTTGGGAAGCATCCCCCTGCTTTACTTTCTGAATAAGGACTGGTATGAGACGTTGATGTTTACCGGCTTTGGAAAGATGCTGCTTGCCATCAGCGGAGCTGTGGTATTTATATCCGTGGCGGCAGTATCAAAGCATATCAGGCCCATTGAGTATAAGAGGTAAAGGAATGAAGTTTCTCTAAGGCATCAAAATACGCTGCCTAAGAGAAACTATGCCATTCCAAAGAAATTTTGGGAAAGAGGTATAAATGAAGTGCAGAACATGATCTTACTGCTCTTTGCCGTGTTTTTTACGGCAGGGAGCTATTTTATTCTTGCGGAAGTCTTTAAAGTACCCACTTACCGCACCAGCCGGGCAATTCTGACCGTGGGGAAAAAGCAGAAGAAGCAGGCGGGAAGTTCGGATGCCTTTATCATGGAATTATCCGGTAAAATTGCCCGCTTCCTGCCTATGGATGAGTACAAAAAGCGGAAGCTGGCGGCAACGCTTCGTTCCGCAGAAATTCCAATGACACCGGAACTGTATATGGCGCAGGCCTATGTAAAGGCAGGGATGATATTCCTTTGTATCATACCCTGTCTGCTAACGGTTCCGCTTTTATTTCCCGTCTTTCTGGTTTTGGGGATAGGGACATTCTTTTCCAAGAGCGGGAAAGCGGAAAAAATGGTAAAAAAGCGGAGGGAAGAAATCGAGTTTGAACTGCCCAGGTTTGTAGCAACCATTACGCAGGAGCTGACGGCAAGCCGTGACATCCTTTCCATGTTGGAGACTTACAAGAAGAATGCAGGCCCGGCACTAAGGAATGAACTTGCCATTACTACGGCGGATATGAGGACGGGTAATTATGAAGCGGCACTTACCAGAATGGAAGCAAGAGTATCAAGTGCGATGCTTTCTGATGTGGTAAGAGGCTTGATCGGGTGCATCCGGGGAGATGACGGCGTAACATTCTTCCGTATGCTGTCCCATGATATGAAGCAGCTTGAAGTACAGAGACTGAAACGGCTTGCCATGGAGCGGCCGCCGAAAATCAGAAGGTATTCCTTTTTGCTGCTGGCCTGTATGCTTCTGATTTACATGGGAGTTATGGGTTATCAGATACTCGGAACAATGTCGGGAATGTTTTAGGAGGAGCAGCCATGAAAAGAAGAATAAGGGATGTGTGCCGAAACCGCAGGGGAGAGGGGTATATTGATGTTGCGATCGGGATTTTTTGCCTGATGCTGGTAGTGGCTCTTGCCATGACACTGTTTCCGGTCATTATGAAGAAACAGCAGCTTGATTCCTTTGCGGATGAGATTGTCAGACAGGCAGAAATCGTAGGGAGTACGGATGTGTCCGGCAGGATTGCACAGTTAAAGCAGGAAACGGGACTTGATCCGCAGATACAGTGGGACTGTGATTATTACAGCGGGAATAAGGTGCAGTTAAACGGAGACATCCAGGTGAGACTGACGCAGAGAGTGGATATCGGTTTCTTTGTGTTTGGTTCCTTTCCCATTGAACTGAAAGCGAGGGCAGGCGGAAAGAGTGAAGTCTATTATAAGTGACCAGGAAATGAAGGTTCTCTAAGGCATCAAAGAGCGCTGCCCAAGAGAAACTAAATCATTTCTGGAAGGATGGCAGAGCCATTCTCCGCAGATGAGAGGCAAGAGAATGAAAAAAATAAGAAAACTGGTAATGGATAAAAAAGGTATGTCCTATCCGCTTACGGTGGCGCTGGTGCTGGCACTGCTGATTACGCTGTGCGTGCTGGCAGAGTTCTTCCGGCTCTCCATTATCGCCTATGGGGTACGGAATGCCCTGCAGGAATCAGTCATATCCGTGGCGACCACCAACTATAATGAGGTCTATGACGGACTCAGAGAGGGGTACAGCGGAGGTTACTTTATGAATGGGGAATGCTGGGAGGAAACTATGGATTACGGTGATGTGTATACCCAGCTTGACCGGCTGCTTGGGACAAACCCTGACGGGGCGTATCATGTGAAATGGAAGGGAAACGGATATGAATACCGGATAACAGATTTAAATGTATCGATCAGAAATGCACCCTTTGCACCGGGTAACGCCAGCCAGAATTTTGAGGCGGATGTTTCGGTGCAGTTGGAGATACCTTTATCTTTCGGATGGAAGGCTTTGCCGCCCGTCCGCATGACAATCAGGACAAAAGCTGCCTATATGCCCAAGTTCTAAGATTCGATAGACAGAGGTGCAGGATGTGTGTTAGATTAAAAGAAAAGTTTCTAATTTGCCGGAAAATGTCTGGACGCATTCAAAAGTCTGTTGTATGATGGAGTTGGATAAAAGTAGGACAGCATTTGCCGTAAAAGTAATTTTATGGAAAGTGAGGTCTTTTAGATGAAAGGAGAATATGATAAGAAAAAGAAACTGATGATTTTAATACTTGCGGCAGTGGCGGTATGCGTTGCCGGAGGTTTGTGTTTATATCTGGTAAAGATTGGAACACCGAAAGAGCCGGAAAAGGAGTCTGTGCAGCAGGTCACGGAGCAGGTTGAAGTGACTGTTCCTGAAATTGATATTACCAGGGAGTCAGATGCTTTGGGAGAAAATAAGGCAGACGAAACCGAAAGCAGAGGGCAGGAAACGGAGCGGCCGGAAAGCAATGAGTCGGAAATAGTAGACATTTATCAAGGAAGTGAGCAGGGCGGGGATGGCAGTGGGAAGTTCCAGACAAAGGAGGATGCGCAGCCTCCGGCGGAGAAGCCGGAGGTCAGGGATCCGGATGCTGTCGGTAAACCGGAGCAGCCGCCGCAGTATGAGCCGGATGTGACGGAACCGGAACAGAAAACGGAAGAACCGGCAGGGGGAAGCACCAACGACAGTGGTCAGATATATGTACCGGGTTTTGGATATGTAGACCAGCCGGGCGCACCGCAGGGAGAACCCGCAGGTTCTGATGGAGACTGGAACAAGCAGATCGGTAACATGAATTAAATATAGAATGAGTATCGGAGCATGGCAGATGTCATGCTCCCTTTTTGCGTGGACTTTTCTAAAAAGTCTGAAAGGAGGAAATTTGAAAAAATCACTGTTGGCAGTATTTTTGCTAATTGTCATGCTGCTGTCGGGTACACTGACCGCCTATGCAGAGGGAAGCGGAAATGTGGACGGTGGTGGAGGAGGAGTGAATGAAGGAACGAAAGCCTATAACTGGCCGGGTAACTCTTATCAGGGTGTGCGCATCACAGTGGTAGATGCCATGTCTGGCGGGATTGTAGCAGGTCCAATGGACTTTACCAATAAGAACCTAGCATCCGTTGCAGGCAATATGTCTAGTTTTGGGAAAGTCAGCAAGATGCAGTACCGCGCTGGAGCAGCGTTGACATTACAGACATCGGGCTATACTTACTATACACCTGACAACCCTATGCCCCAAATTATATCCAGCAACAGCAGTAAGGCGAGTATCGCGCAGATCAAGCGGTACTTCTGTTCGGAAGGGGCGGCATCTATGGTAGCAGGAAAAGTGGGTATGGATGTGGCAACACTTACAAATGGTTCTTATAAACTGGTGGTTGAACCAGTTATCTATCTGATCTATAACAATCTTTATTTTGCCATGACAACCACCGAGGCCGGGCTTTATAACCGGATGGTGGGCGGTGATTTAGGCGCACATTTTCCCACAGTAGTCATGAAGAATCTGGCTCTTGCGTTGTTTTTGGAGAAGGCAGATTTAGGTTTTCCGGCTTATACCGGCTCAAAGACTACGGCAAGGTCAACGGAGGAAATGATACAGACGCTGGGTATCGGTATCATCAGCTACAAGGGTGCACCACCCACGGAGGCGGAGTACGATGCAGTATACCGGATTGATACGGATGTGATTACTTCCACAACACTGTCAACCACAGATGAAATCAACAACGATGACAAGGCAACCGTGACCTTTTCCATAGGTGGCAGGAGCTATCAGATGTCCGGTGTGGTTATCCCGGAAAATGGGAGTCAGGTTGTGTGGGTAAAATGGCACACGCCGTCCGAACCCTGTGAGATTACCATAAACATATCCACAAATAAGGGAAGCCTGGCGACCACCAACATTCGGGCAAACGTGGTAGATTTAAATGAGAATCCGCCACCGGATCCCATGGCAGATGACAGATATAATGGTTACAGAAGACCATCCTTACCAGCGGGGCAGAATGTGGCGAGCTTAAGCTGGGGTGTCTGGCGGTGCTGGTGGCATGCTGACTGGGTATGGGTATCCGACTGGGCATGGGAAAGTGGAAATCATAACTCTGGTTGTCCGGCAGGCTGCACTTCCAGTCATGGGTATTGGGCAGACAATGGGGAGTGGGAGGATCGGGGATGGTATGATTATGCCTTAGACACTTATTCGGCATCCTTGTCTGCAACCATGCGTATCACTCCGGATGAAAAGAACCCCACCGCATCAGGAAGCACACTGAAGTCAGGCTATGGCATCAACATGACAGCCACGGCGGATATGCGTTCCGGTGCGCCTGCAAGCCATATCACGCAGGTACAGACCTGCGTAGCTTATTTCCCGGAATTTCACTATACCGATTACTGGAGGCTGCTGGAGCCGACGAGTCCTGGATATTCTGCACAATTTGGGTTTCAGAGGAATGAATACAGTACCTATAACAGAAGAACACATTTTACACCGGTCTGGTTCCCGGATGGGAACTATACCGTATATGCACAGGTCATTGACGCATGGACACCAGCGGGGATGCTGCGGATGCACTTGAACAACACCCTGACGATCCATGACAATCTGTTTTCAGACTGGCATGTGCGGCCATTAAATTAAATAGAAATCGGAGGAAGAAATGGAAAGTCTTTTATTTCCCATTATCATGCTTGCCGTCACCCTGATAGGTGGCGGCATTTTGATTTTATTTTTGAAAACCGGTAAAAAACCCCAGCAGACGGATGCAGACAGTGTGTCCATGCAGACAGCACAGCAGTTTATCAATGTCAGGGACATCCGGGATAAGTATCTGTATATCTGTGGCGGGATGGTATTTATCTATCTGCGGATCCATGCTATCAGTATTGACTTATACAGCAAGTCGGAAAAGAATGTGCTGATTAAGACACTGACAGCAGAACTTTCCGATATCCAGTACCCGTTTAAGTTCATGGCGTTATCCCGCCCGGTGGATATTTCCCCACTGATAACAGAGATGGGAGAACTGTTAAAGGAAGCAGAGGACAAAAGAAAAGAGCTGCTCCGTCAGGAAATCCTGCAGATGGGCGGCTTTGCCTTGTCCGGGGAGATTGTGGAAAGACAGTTTTATATCGCATTGTGGGAGAAGCAGGAGGAGGGTATCGAGCGTGACCTGCTAAAACGGGCATCTTTGCTTTGTGAGAAATTTGCAACTGGCGGAGTGGTCTGCGACATTTTGACGGAAAAAGAGATCGTCAGGCTGATTAACCTTGTAAACAATCCGTCCTATACCCATCTGGAGGATGCGGAAACGGCGGCAAGTATACCCATGCTGAAGGGAGTGGTGTGATGAGACATGAAGCGCAGATAGTGGAACAGACACCGGTAAATAATGCCTTGTTGAACGTAGTGACGCCTATGGGGCTGTCCTTTGAAAAGAACCGTCTTTCCATCGGGGAGAATATCGGAAAGGCATACGGAATTATCCGCTACCCGCAGAAAGTGGATGTGGAGTGGCTTTCAAAGCTGACAAACATTCCAGGTACCTTAGTATCTATCGGTTTTAAACCGGTAGATAACGGAACGCTCATCAATGCCATATCAAGAAGTGTGGTACAGCAAAGAGGGCTTGCGGACGGAGCAAAGGATCCCTTGTCAAGACAGCGGGCAGAAAAGGCCGCAGAGGACGGGGAGAAGATTATTATGCAGATTGACAGGGAGGGCGAGACAGTCGGGCTGATGAGTGTGGAGGTTATGCCAGTAGCGAGAGAGGAAAAAGAGTTAGGGAAAGCCTGCCGCCGTGCGGAGAGCGTAGCCAGTGTAATGAAATGCAAGATGCGGGCAATCCCTAATTTGCAGAAAGAGGCTTTTATGCACTTATCGCCTACATTTCCCAATCATGCCAAGATGGAGAGCATCCTGCAAAAAGTTGTTCCCTTTTCCACCTTTGTGGGCGGATTTCCATTTGCCAGCAGTGGCTTCAATGATGGGGAGGGCTATTACTTTGCCAAAGATACCAGCGGCGGTCTGGTAATTGTAGACACATGGAAGCGTGGTGGGGACAGGACCAACAGTAACTTTTGTGTCATGGGGAATTCCGGCGTGGGAAAGTCTACGGCAATCAAGCACATTCTGTTATCTGAGTACATGAAAGGGACACGTATTATCGTCATTGATCCGGAATCGGAATACAGGGACTTATGCCAGAACTTAAACGGGGATTGGATTAACGCAGCAGGCGGCTCTAAGGGAATGATCAATCCCCTTCAGGTCAGACCGTCACCGAGGGATGACGAGGACGAGAAAGAAGAACTTCGGCTGTACCGTGATGAGGGCTACGGTATGAATGAGCCTTGCAATGGCCAGCTCAGTGAGCTTGCCATGCACATGAAGAATTTGGAGATTTTCTTCAGCCTTTACATTCCGTCCCTGACAGATATGCAGAAAGCAGTCTTAAAAAAATGTCTGGTGGAGCTGTACCAGAAGTTTCACATCACATGGGACACGGATGTTACCAAACTGAAACCGCAGGACTTCCCAATTTTTTCCGACCTTTATGCACTGGTGCAGGAAAAGACAAAAACGGAAAAGGGAAATCAGGTCTACACCGATCTTGCCATGCTGCTGTACGACATGGCAGAAGGAGCAGACAGCTTTATCTGGAACGGGCATACTACCGTTTCCGGCAATTCCCGGTTTACAGTCATGGACACTCATGCCTTGCAGGAAACCGGGGATAACATCAAGCGTACCCAGTATTTTAACATCCTGACCTATGACTGGGAGCAGATGAGCCATGACAGGGAGGAACGTGTGCTGCTGATCTGTGACGAGGCATATCTGATGATTGACCGGTCAGTACCGCAGTCCCTGGTATATCTCCGCAACGTGATGAAACGTGCCAGAAAGTATGAGGCGGCACTGGGTATCATTTCCCACAGCCTTGTGGACTTCCTGCATGAGAGCATCAAGCAGTATGGGCAGGCATTGCTTGACATCCCGTGTTATAAGATTTTGATGGGAACGGATGGAAAGAACCTGAAGGAGACCGCAGACCTTTACGACCTGACGGAGGCGGAGCAGGAGCTTCTCCTGGCGAGAAAAAGGGGACATGCCTTGTTTATGGCAGGAGCGAAGCGGCTTCATATCCAGTTCGATATACCAGAGTATAAATTCAACTATATGGGTAAGGGCGGAGGGCGATAGGAAGCAGAAAGAAAAAGCATAAGTTCTTGACTAACTGCATATAGATATGTTATATTCTTCTTAGAAGAATAGCTCATAGAACGTGAGTCTAAAGAAAGTTCAATAGAAGATTTGGTCATAGAGCGTGACCAAGTAAAACAAAAGGAAAGCTCACTGAGAAGACAACTCCTGTTTACAGGAGTTGTTTTCCGTCAGGAGAAGAAAATGGCAAAAGAAAAACGGTTTATTTTTCTCTCAGATGATTTTTATCAGGCATATCCTTCTGCACAGTATCCGGAAATGGAGCAGAAGAAAACACGTCCCTATATACAGGTGATTGTGGAAATAAATGAGGTTAAGTTTGCTGTTCCGCTGAGGTCAGATATCCATCATCCTCATGTGTTGTGGACGGATAAGGAGAATCATTGCGGAGTGGATTTTTCCAAAGCAGTTGTCATTGCAGATGATACATTTGTGGATATGGAAAGAAAACCGCATTTAAGGCAGAATGAATTTGATGCCCTGAGAGGAAAAGATTTTAAAATCAAACAAAAAATGGAAAAATACATAAAAAAGTATAAGCAGGCGAAAGAAAACCCACAGGATCCAATTAACGGAACTTTATTAAAGTATTCTACGTTACAGTATTTTGAGGAATATTTGTAGGGAAGCAGACCTGCAACAGAATGAACGGAGATAAGAGCCATTCGATACAGTGTAAAAAGCTGTATCGGATGGCTCTTTTGTGTTAAGAAAAGAGGTGATAATATATGGCAGATCCGATTTTAGTGAAGCTGCTGGCAGAGGCGGCTTTACAAGCTGCGAAAGATAAGGAAAGCAGGAACAGGCTGCTTGCGGTTATCTTAGGTTCTGTCATTTTTCTGCTGCTATTGGTGGCGCTCACCATGTATCTTGCCACAAGTCCCTTTTCAGCTCTCTCCGAATGGCTGGTGGGGGATGAAACTGCCGCCGTGGATGAGTTCCAGAAAGATTACGGATATAACAACGATTCCGGTATTTTTGAGAGGGATTTTCGGGAGGCAGACGGACAGGAATATAACGAGGATATCCTGCTTGGCAGGGAGAGAGAAGTACAAGTTGTTTACTACAATCAGTTGGACGGGCGTTGGTCAGATGAACCATATGGACAGGACAAGATTGGTACTCATGGATGCGGTCCGGCCAGCATGAGTATTGTGGTATCTACACTGACAGGCACAAACGTGAATCCGGTAGAGATGGCACAGTGGTCCTATGAGAACGGCTATTACTGTCCGGGTGGAGGTTCCTATCACAGTCTGATACCAAAGGCAGCAGAACACTGGGGGCTTTCTGTGGATATAAATCTTGACGGGGAGGATGTAGCAGGCGCCCTTGCCGAGGGAAAGCTGGTAGTTGCCATTATGTCAAAGGGACATTTCACAAAAAGCGGACATTTCATAGTGCTGCGGGGAATCAATGCGGATGGAAAGGTTCTGGTGGCGGATCCTGCCAGTCTGAAGCGGAGTAATCAGGAGTGGGACTTGTCCCTCATTTTGGAGGAGGCGAGAAAGCGGGTAGGTGCAGGCGGCCCGTTCTGGGCTATTTCAAACGAAAAAGGAGATGGGAAAAAATGATTTTATATTTATCATCCCAGCAGCATACCAATCTGCTGGACTTTCTGGCAGAGAAAGAAGATGCCCTGCCGGTTAAGAAAATGACGGGGAATTTTATGCTGAAACAGTTTGTTATTTACGATATGCGGAATTTTTCACACTGTACCGAGCTGGTATTAGACCGCATTGCCTTTGGGGATGAGGACAGGGACTTTGCTCAGGCCATCGAGGAATTTCTGACCATGTATAATGCCAGGATCACGGTCATCTGCGAGGGGTTAAAAGAGAGTGATCCACTATGCAGGGCATTGCTGGATGCAGGAGTGGGAAATATTGTCACAGATGTGGAAATCAGAGGGATGCAGGAGGAAATCATGCAGTCGCTAAGCAGTCAGGGGATGACGAGATATGCGCCAAAGGAGCAGAAAAAAACGGAAAGGAAGGGAGAGTGTTACCGTTTCATGGCAGATGGAGTGAGAATTGCCATGATAAGTTCTCAGAGCCGTATAGGCACGACTACTATGGCGTTGGGTTTTACCGCGTGGCTTGGAAACGCAGGTGCAAGTGTGGCTTATGTGGAGAAGAATGCCAGCGGCATCATTCCTTATTTGTCAGATGCCTATGAGATGGGTGAGGAAGCTGGGGGGTATCGTCTGGAAAAAATGTGGTATGGCACACAGACACCGCATGGAGGGTTTCACTTTCTGCTGGAGGACTATGGAACAGGCAGACCGGATGCAGATGCAGATATCCTGCTTCTTGTCTGCGGCACAAAGCCCTATGAGATCGTGCATACCATGAAGCTTTTGGAGATGTATGAAACAAAAGCAGCCTTTGTGCTGTGTCCTTTTGTGGAATCAGCATTGCAGAATACCTATGTGGAGGCATTTCAGACAGACTATCATAAGGTATTCTTCCTGGAATACCAGCCGGACTGCATGAATGGCAGTCCCAACGCAAAGATTTTTAGGACTATCATTGAAAGATATATCGCTGGGGAGTAAGTTTCCCGGCGGTGTAGGGAAGATATTGTGAAGCAGTGAAAACAGGAAAGAGGGAAAATATATGAATCAGTATGAGATGAAGAAACTGGCATATCAGTCCAATTTAAGAAATAGGGCATTGCAGGTACTTTTATATTTGATTGACAGGGCAAATAAGGAGCAAACGTGCTTTCCGGCGGTGAGGACGATTGCAAGAGAGTTACATATCAGTGTATCTACAGTGAAACGTGCTATGCAGGAACTTGTAGAATCAGGATATGTGACAAAAGAGAGCCGGTTTCGAGAAAGTAATGGAGGACAGACATCCAATCTTTATACGCTATATTTTCCGAAGAAAGTGGAAGAAGAATGGAAGGAAGAGGAACAGGAGGAGTCAGAGCAGTTTTCGATGAAACAATCTGATTATGAAGAGGTTTGTGAAACAGATACAGAGAGCGGAGCGGAAGAAGGGAAGAAGCGATGTGTGGAAGATAGAATAAATGTTAGTGAAATGAAAACGGTTTATAGAGGGAAAAAATTCAGGAACGAAAGCGCTGACTTTTTTAGGTGGACTGGGGAGGAGATCAGTCTGATACCACCTTGAATGTTCATTTTAACCCAAAGACTAAAAAGTGAAAAAGAAATATTTTTTGGAAATCTATATTTATAAATTATAAGAAAGGCTTTTAGGTCAAAACAAAAGATTGCGGAATATAGAATAGTTGTATTCTGTATTGAATTTTGTGAATTCAAATTATGAATAATAAAAGAACCTAAAACGGTTACACTTATGTATATATACAAAAAGAACCTAAAATAGTTATAGTATAGAAAGATACTGATGAAATAGAAACATGAGAGGTATAAATGGTATGTTTGAAATAGATAAAACCTTGTTAAAACCTAATATTCCAAGAACTATTCGATTTACTCCTATTCTGTATGATTGGATTTTGGAAGTTAGTGAAAAGGAGGGGTTATCATTTAATCAGATAGTACTTTTATGTTGTAAACATGCAAAGGATCAGTACGTTGAGCCTGATGCTCAGAAAGAAAACGAGTAGATGTATGAGAAAGATATGGTTATTGGAATATGTGATGATAATCGGGAAGATGCGATTAGAATTCAACAAGAAGTTTGTAAATGTTTAAAGCTGTTTGGAGAAGAAAAAACAATCACAATTATTTCAGAAGACGGCAGAAAACTGCTGGAAAATTGTAGAACAAAGATGGTAAATCTGATTTTTTTGGATCTGGAAATGCCAGAGTGCAATGGATTTGAACTAGCAGAACAGACATATGATTTTAATCCTGCAATAAAAATTATTTTTGTTTCTAACCATGAAAATATGGTATTTGATTCTTATGAATATGCACCGTTGTGGTTTGTAAGGAAAAGTTTTATGGAACGCGATATGCTAAAAGCTGTTCAAAAGTATCTTAAGACGGAATCAAAAGTTCAGATATGGTGTAAGGATGGAGAAAAATCAAAGGATATTTGGTTCTATATAAATGAAGTATTGTATATAGAATGCAGAGGTCATACACTCTTCATATATATGAAAAATGAGGAGTGTCACAAAATTTATGGCTCTTTAAAGTCGCTAGAGGAAAAATTGCTTGTATATGGTTTTATTCGCATACATAAAAATTTTCTGGTAAATGCAAGATGCGTAAAAGAAATTGGAAATCGTACTGTTTGTTTGCTGGATGGAATGGAATTAGATAGTGTCAGCTGAATAACTCAGCTTTTTTGAATCATCTCATTTTTCAGCAGATT
>Avalanche_p1__coassemble_709_pt1 | contig 36477 bp, 44 predicted proteins | sample Avalanche_p1__metabat2_low_PE_018 | metagenome-assembled genome bin Avalanche_p1 | reverse complement strand
TTGTGAAATACTTTTTCTTTATCGTCCGGGCGAGACGTTCTACGCGTTTTTCCGTTTCCTCAGAAATATCGCCCACATAATAGGCATATTCTAAAGCAGCGCAAAGTTTGTCAAAGCCAACTTCAAATGCCATAGCAGATCCGTTTTTTGCATTTTTCAGCAAACCCCTCAGCCACGCCCTGATATACATATTTATACGTTCTTCCCTGCTCATAATCCAACTCATAGCCATTTCCTCCCTTTAATGCGCTGCCGCGCGGATTGTTCCGGTGTATTTAAAGTTCCACATCAGTCTTGCGAACTCCTCCGCCTCTCTGAACTCTGCCACAAAAACATGGTCTTTATCTGATTTATCAAGCTGGCAAATGCGCTTTAAGGAACGGGCAGAAATCAAATGTACTTCTGCAGTCCCGTTATCTGCGATCTTGCGATCTTCATAACGTACATCATTCATTATATGGCTGCACGTTGGCAATAATTCTTTGATTTCCTGTTCCATCGCTTTTCCCTCTCTTTCTGTCAGCCTGCCATCATCAGAGCCGGGAGGCTGTCCCCGGCTGACGCCCGTAGGCGTTTCGGCTTATGCGTTGTAATAAATGTTGTATGCCTCCATTCTTTCGGCGTATTTCATGTCAAGGACTCTTTCAAATGCTCTTTTGACTACAGGAAGAACTTTAACGCCGTTTTTTATTACTTTTGCAAGCGCAACCATTTCATCGGCTGGCTTGTCGTAAATGTGTGAAATAATGTTATCAAATTCTTCCGGCGTGATTTTCAACTCCTTTATGTCCTGTTCGTATGTTCTGTACTCTCTCATTTTCATTACCTCCGTTTGGTTATTATTTCCGGGAGGGGCATCAGCCCCTTCCCTTTGACTATCTGTTTCGCATGAGCTCCTTTTTTACTTCTAGGATTCCGAGGTGTCTGTATTTCAGCCGCTGCGCTCTTGCGCTGTCATCTCCGTGTCTTGCAACGGCATCCGTGTAATCTGTGTACGCCTGCTTTTCCATCTCTGATACTTTCTTTAATTCGGTCATTTTCTTTTCCTCCGTTTGCTTGTTTTATCTGTTCCTTATGATATAAGTATACACTTATTTTCGGTGCTTGCCTATTGACATTATGCACACATTTATAGTGCTTATTTTGTTAAATATATACACTATATATGTGTGCATATCAATCAAACAAAACACTTGTAATTAGTGCATATCTGATCTATAATAATCAACAAGGAGGTTCAATATGATTCGTTACAAAATAAACATTATCGAAGCTTTAAAATCTATAGGTTATTCATCCTATAAAATTCGACAAGAAAAAATACTAGGACAAGCAACCTTACAAAAAATGCGGCAAAATGAATTAGTTTCATGGGAGAACATCAACACTATATGCTCCCTTTTAAACTGCCAGCCAGGCGATCTACTTGAGTATATCCCGGATTTTAGGGAGGGGCATTAGCTCCTTCCCTTTTCAGCTTATTTAATCATTTTATGTTTTCTATGGGATTGAAAAAGAATTTCAGATGTGTTATATTGAAATCACAAAGGGAAACCAAGAAGCGGCTTACCCTTTAAATAACTACAGTTTAATGTTTTTCAACATTAGCCGTCATTATTGCAGGTAATGGCGGCTATTTTCTTTTGTCCTCACAGATCTGACGAATCAGACTGATGAGGGACACAATGAGTATACAGAACTGAATTAAATCAGAATATGTAATCATCGTCACCCCTCCTTTCTTTCGTCTGGAGGGTGAACCCTCCGAAGGAGGGCAAGCCGCCTCGCTTTGGTTTCCCTAAGCTTTATTATAGCAATCTGTTTTTCTCTTTACAATGCCTTTAAATCAAAAAAAATCGTATGTAATAGCTAATTTATCTTCATATGAGATTGAAAAAGAATTTCAGATATGTTATAGTAAAATCACAAAGGGAAACCGGAAGCGGCTTACCCCAAGTTATATATTGCTAGCCTCTTACGAGGCCAGCCGTCAACTATGGCAGTAGTTGGCGGCTATTTTCTTTTGTCCTCATAGATCTGACGAATCAGACTGATGAGGGACACAATGAAAATACAAAACTGAATTAAATCAGAATATGTAATCATTGGCAACCCTCCTTTCTTTCGTCTGGAGGGTAAAACCCTCCGAAGAGGGCAAGCCGCCTCGCTCTGGTTTCCCTGAGCTATATTATAGCAACCTATTTTTCTTTTTACAATGTTTTTGTTGGTTAAAAGCTGCAGTTTATAGCAGCTTCTTTTTATTGTGCAATCATCAGAAGTGGGAAGGCGGAACTCAGTTCCACCCTGGGAGGAGGAAGCGATAGCCCTGGAACTGAGTTCCACCCCGGTAGGAAAAAGCAGATACCCCGGAACTGAGTTCCGCCCTGGGAGGAGAAAGCAGCCCCCAGAACTGGGTTCCGCCTAGGTTGAGAAAGTGGATACCCCGGAACTGAGTTCCACCCCGGTAGGAAAAAGCAGATACCCCGGAACTGAGTTCCGTCTTTTTTGTGTTCCCAAATCAGGGTGCCGGGACTGTGGATTTATGGATAAGTCCCATAATATCGTGGAGAAAGCATTGACAGCGCATTGATAATCAGAGATTACCAACACGCTGCCAACCCTTTCACCACAATATTATAAGCGTAGGACTTACCCACAACCCCACAGTCTCTACGATGACTGCGGCATCCCGCAATGCGTTGCATTGCAGGCCCACGGAGTTCGCCCGTGGAGTCGACCAGGACGCCTTCCTGGACCTACCGATAAAATCCGTTGGATTTTATCGGCAGGAATAGGGCGTTACACGCCGGGGGCACAGATTGCTGGCAAGCCAGCAACTATAAGGAAAGGCATGGTGTTACAAAGTATACATTTGAGAAGTGAAGGTGTAACACTTTTGGGCGAAAACTTGAAAAAGCACCTAAAATCGGCTACTTTAGGTGTAACAGTGGCACAATTTGGGACAGAAAAGGCGGAACCGGGTTCCGTTTTCAGATAAAAAGGAGGGGATGACAAAGGATGGCGAATCCGAGAATAAATGTCACATTCAATACAGAGTATTATGAAAAAATAAAGGCAATCGCACACAAGGAAAACCGGGATATGAGTGATGTTGTCCGGGAATGGGCAATCATGGGATTAAACGGTGAGCTTACTGAAAAAAATCTGGATGTGATTGTGCCGGTGATCAGGGAGCAGATAAAAAATATCATGCAGCCAATGATGGAACGGGAAATTGCACTGACAGCTAAAACGTGTGTGCAGGCTGGGATCGCAGCGAATCTTTCGGCAGATGCAATTTTAAAATTTGTGCCGGCAGAGCAGCGGGAAGATGTAAGGGATTCTTATGAGAAAGCAAGAAAGCAGGCGGTGAAATATATGCGTTCCAAAACAAATATTGAATATGAGGAATAAAATAACGGGCGGCACGCGAAGCGTGGCGTCCGTTGATTCGAAAGGAGAGGAAATGATATGCCATACAAACCACTGGTGTCTAAAATCAGGGTACATAATCCCAATAAAAAAGGATCTGCAAATGCCAACCGGAATTATGTGAAATACATCGCAACACGCGAAGGGGTGTCTCTTGAAACTGTCAATGACATCAACGATGTGCTGAATAAAGACGGAATGATGGAAAAAGTGTTAAGGGAGGATGTAATACATACAGGGGCAAACAACAAAGAATATCTTGAGTATATGGCAAGACGTCCGCGAAGTCATGGACTGTTTGGAAATATTGACACAGAGGACCTGACGGAAGTATCGTCCCGGATTGATGGACTTACAAAGGAGGGAAAAGTAATATACAGGGGTATTATTTCGCTGGGAGAAAGGGATGGGGAGGAACTCGGATTTCGCAATGCGGGTGCATGGAACAATTATTTAAAAAGAGTGATGCCGGAGATTGCGCAGAAACTGGGGATCAGCAGTTACGATCATACATGGGTGGCGGCATTTCATGCTGAAGAATCACATCCGCACGTCCATTATATGCTCTGGGACAATCAGGACCGGGTAAAGAGCCCGTTTATCCATAAGGCAACGCAGCAGAGTATCAGAATCTGTCTCGAGGAGGAGATGTTTGACGACGCCTATGAGCGGTCAGTAAAACTGGTGTATGACGAGGAACTTAAGGAATTAAACAGCATCAGGAATGAAAGCAGAAAACAGATTTTAAATGAGACAGAGAATGTCATGAGGGAAACTTTTGCGCCGGGAGTTGAGTATGAGAAAATTCCGCAGCGCGTGGCGAATGAGTATCTGGAGAGTATTGCGCAGGAGGCACAGGAGCTGACGCTTATGCTTCATGGAAAAGGGAGCATGAAATACCAGTATCTTCCGGAAGATGCGAAAGAGCAGGTACAGAAAATTGTGGATCTGGTTTTGCAAAAACCGGATATCAAGGATTCCATGGAAAAATACATGGGTGGAGTGAAAAAGACACAGCAGCTAAAGGGCTGGACAAGAACAAGGATTCAGGCTGTCCTTGAAAAAGAACAGCGGGATATAAGGAAACGAATCGCCAACAAGGTGTTAAAAGAGATAAGACCGGTCGTGCTGGCGAATGAGCCGCAGGAAGAAGCGGAGAGATTACGAGAGGAAATGTATATTGACACATATTTGGACAGGAATCTGGATGAATCAAGTATTGTAAATTTTGAAATCAAAGAAAATTTTAAAATTGATTCTACAGAAGAATTTCAAGGGGAATTAAAAGATGTGTTCCAAGTAAACCAAACCAAAGGCTCTCAATTAGAAAAAGAGAAAGAAGTTTGCGCAGAGGTAGTGACAGATATTGAGAATAAAGAAAAATTTCAATATTTTATAGAATGGAATATTCCCTATAAAATGGGAATGCAGTTGCTGTATGGGGAAGATGGAAATTTTGACAAAGCGTTTCAGGTATTAGAAAAAGAAGCAATCAAAGGAAATGTATTGGCAGTTTTTGAACTTGGAAAAATAATTGATAGAGAATTAATAGAAGGGTTTACAAAGGATGAGGCGGTGGAGTTTTATGATGAAGCGCGTAAAGCATATGAGCAAATCTATGAAAATACTGATGATAATTATAAAAAGCAGTATTCTGCATACAGAATAGCAAAGTTTTTTACACTGGCATTAGGGTCTATAGAGGAGCCGGACTATGAGACAGGGAGGAAATGGTTAGAGAAAGCACCAGATAATAAATATGCGCAATATTCACTAGGAAAATTGTATATTGATGAAAAGGTGTATGTTTCAGATAAAAAAGACCCGGCAGAAAATAGAGAAATAGGAAGGAGACTCTTTGAAACGTCAGCTGCTGGAAATAAGGGTAATCCTTATGCAGCGTATGAATTAGGAAAGATATATGAAAGAGGTGTCGGAGTAGAAAGCAATCAGATCAAGAGTTCAGAATATTATAGCAAAGCATTGGGAAAATTTATTGAAATGTCAAATGACAGCACAGATGATATGCTGTTTTATAGAATTGGAAAGATGTATATGGATGGTCTTGGTACAGAGACGGATACAGAAAAGGGAGAAAGATACATATTAAAAGCATCAAAATTAGGAAATACAATTGCCACTATACAGCTTGCAACTATATATATGGGAAAGGAGGATGTTAGTCTTAAAGAAAAGGCTGTCAAACTTTTGGAGGATTTGGCAAAGCTGGATGAACCATTGGCACAATATAAACTTGGGGTAATCTATGCGAATGCAGAGAATGCAGCCGTCGGTTATTATAATCTGGAGAAAGCGGTATCGTATCTGCAGAAAGCGGAGAAGCAGAACAACGAATATGCGCAGTACAGACTCGGTATGATTTATCTGGATAAAAGCTTTGGACGCTATGATCTTCGTGAGGCACTCAGATACCTGAACCTTTCTGCAGAGCAGAATAACCAGTTTGCCCAGTGCAGGTTAGGGTGTCTGTACTACTTCGGAAAAGAAGTTTCGCAGGATAAAGAGTTGGGAGCATACTGGCTGCAGCGATCTGCGGATCAGGGCAACCAGTTCGCACAAGATATACTAAATGGCGGATGTATCGGTATCAATTTTTCATACTGCCTGCTAAAAGGTGTTTTGACATCGCTGGAAAGCATAAACCGGCAGACGGATTATGCCAACTATGAGAACATGCGGACGCAGTCAAGGCAGGCTGCCCGTGAGAGATGTCTGCATCAGGATCAGGAAAGCCCTGGGGAGTAATCCCCGGGGCTTTCTCCTTGCCATCAGAAGGCGGACAGTGCCTGCATTTTCCTATACAGAGTAGCCTGCTGTGTTGTGGTAAACTGCAGATAAATTTCTGTATTTGCAATATTTTTATGACCAATCCAGAATTGAACCTCTTTTGTATCAAGTCCTAAATCGGCAAGTTCTACAGCTCTTGTATGTTTTAAAACATGAAAATGTGATTTTTCTTCTGGAAGACCGGCATTCTTCCCATAATATTTCATTAGATCGTGAAGAGTTTTTCGGGAAATAGGAGTTCCTTTTTGGGATGGAAAGAGATATTTGAAATTAATGTCATGCTCTTTTCGATAGTCTAGGTATTCACAAAGTGAAAAGAGAACCTTTTCATCAAGAAGACGTAATTTGTTATTGTTGCTGTTTTTTAGGCGGCGGAAATATATTTCTTTGGTTTCTAAATTGACATCCTCCAATTCAATCAGTCCGATCTCACTTGCGCGTAAGGCAGCGTATTCAGCAAGATAAAAAATCGCTTTATTCCGGATGCTGTGTTTGGATGTATCATTTTCAATGATACGGAAAAGGTGATCTTTCTCGTATGGGTAAAGATACTTAATTTTAGAATTGTACATCTTAGCAAGTCCTCCTTTGTATTGTACCAACCATATTACTCCATGTGGGATTCTCTAAAAACGGAATTTACCTTATGAGTTTAGAAAACCGGACAAAATAGCCATTTTGTCCGGTTTCGGAAGAAGGAGGATAAGATGAACAAGCTGATTGTGTCGGGAAGACCTACCAGAGACCCAGAAATCTTTTATTCAGGAGAGGGAGAGAAGCAGAAAACAGTTGCGAAATTTACGATAGCATCCAACCGTATATTTAAGCGGGAGGGGGACGCATCGGCAGATTTTATTCCGGTTGTCGCGTTTGGACGCCAGGCAAAATTTATTGAGGCATACATAAGGAAAGGGATGCTGATCCAGCTGACAGGTCCGCTGCGCAATAATGACTATGTCAATAAAGAGGGTGAGAAACGCCACAGTTTCCAGATGGTTGCGGAGACAGTAGAGATTTTTGAGAAAAAGAATGAGAGTCAGAGCCAGGGATCTGCACCGGAGCCTGATTCGGAAGGTTATATGCAGATGACGGAAGAGGAGATGGCAGATATGCCATTTAACTAGGGATCGTCCGGAGTGAAAAAGTATGCAAATGAAACGAGGCGGCTTTGCAGGGTCTGGCTTGTGGCAGCTGTACTCTGGATTGCCGCGTCTCCGGTTCTGATGGAGTTGGCAGACGGGTGTCTCAACGGAGTTTTTTCAAATTTTGGCGCGCTGGATTTTGATTTCAATTACAAGGGCTGCTGGATCAGGCTGTTTCAGATGGAGAACAGACAGAAGCTGCTGTTTTTCTGCTCCATACTTTATGTGTGCAGTCTGGTTCTCTGGTTTAACAGGGCACGCCCAAGGATTGCAGAGAGCGAAATGACCGAGGTTGCAAAAGGTATATTTATTCCGGTACCGGCAGGAAACGGCGAGTATGGAACCGCGCGTTTTATGACAGCAAAAGAGATGGACGAACAGTTTTCGGTTTTCGTATATTCCGGAAAAGGAGTGGTAAAAGACTTGTCCCCAAATGCCGGGATTATCGTAAGCTATGAACGGCAGGGAAAAAAGGAGAACATCCGTTATCTGACGGCTGCTGTCAACGTACTCATTCTGGGAGCTACCAGATGCGGAAAGACAAGACGGCTTCTTCTGACGTCTATATGGCTGGCTCTGCTGGCGGGTGTGAATCAGTTGTTGGTTGACGTCAAAGGGGAGTTGTACGCGTACACAAATAAATTTGCAAAAAATCTTGGATATGAGGTGCGAGTTCTTGACTTCCGTTACCCGGATAAGTCCATGCATTTTAATAATCTTGGGGAGATAAATAACCTTTTAAAAGAGAGGAAGATACCGGATGCTGTCAATAAGGCGTGGGATATTGTATCTGTTTTGGTAGGTGAACCAAAAGGGGAACGTATCTGGACAGATGGGCAATGTGCAACTATAGCAGCTGCGATACTAATTGTTGCGCAAGATGCACCGGAATGGGCAAAAAATTTAACGAATGTCTATTATTTCTTAGCCTATATGTGTGAAGTGGATGAAGAAACAGGCGCGATGCCGATCACAGATTACCTAAATAGGTTACCGCATAATCATCCGGCGAGAGGGGCTTTCCAAGTTGCAAAAATAGCTCCGTTTCGTACGCGAAGCAGTTTTTTTACATCTGCTCTTGCTACGCTTAGATTGTTCACAGATTGGAATATTGCGGATATTACCAGCCAATCAGATTATACATTTTCAGATACGGATGAGAAGAAAGTGATTACCTATATCATTTTGCCGGATGAAAAGACAACATATCATCCGATTGGAGCAATTTATATTAAGCAATATTATGAAAGTCTTGTTGGGCAGGCACTTGCAAAGGGCGGGGAGCTTGACAGAAAGTTCATATTTCGGATCGATGAGATGGGAAATTTTCCAGCAATACCGGGGTTTGGAACAATGCTTTCAGCGGGGGCAGGAAGAAATATCTTTTTTGAAATCATACTACAGGATGAGCAGCAGCTTGAGAGTAAGTATCCGGAAGATTTCCGAAATATACAGACAAATTGTCAGCTGACAATTTGCCTAAAGGTAACAGATAAAGATACAACCAAAACCATTAGCTCCAAACTTGGTTCGTACACAATAGAGACAAAGTCGGCAACATCTTCTATCACTGATGGGCACAGTGACAGTTCCAGTTACTCCAATGCCGCAAATCTAACAGGAAGACCACTGCTCTTTCCAGATGAGATAGCAGATATTCAAAGTCCGGATGCGCTGATTTTATATGAAGGGAAAAAAGCAATTACCGACATTCCTGATATATCCATGTATTACGCAAATGCGGAATTTGAAATGGGAGATATAAATCATAATAAGAAATTGTTTTTGAAACGTATGGCAGAGCGGCAGTCGAGGGAAATTCATGAGCCAAAATTATGGGGAGTGTGGAAAGAAGATGGGAGTATTCCAGAAGAACAAAAAGTATCGTTTTTGTAATGGAGGAAAAATAATGAGAGATATAAAGAAGAATAGAAAAAACATTTTTGCATTGCTTGTAGCAGCTATGTGTGCAGTGCAGACAGTACCTGTACTAGCAGCACCAAGTATTGATACGCTGCCGTTATTTACGGGAACAAAAAATCTGGTAGCTGCGGGAACGGGGGCGTTGACTGTCCTAATCGCTGCGGGGGCAGGATTTTTCTGCCTGAAGGCGGCGGCGTTGTGGCTCGCAGCACCGGAGGAGGAGAAAGCGGCAAAGAAAAAGAACCTAGTCAATACGGTGATCATTAGTGTTATTGCGACAGTGATACCGGGAGTCCTGACGTGGATTCTGGCATTTTACGCATAGGGGGATCACTCCATGGCATGGATTACGGAAAACTTCTGTTCGTTCCTGATGGATCTTATCAGTTCCATTATAGATTCCTTCGGGACATTCATTAACAACATATTTTTTACATTCGTCGCAGTGGCAGATACAAATGCGTATTACCAGAACGCACAGAAACTGTTTGTGCTGGTAGGGTTTTCGCTGGCGGGGCTGATGACGGCCAAAGTTGTGACGTCCGGTTACCTGATGGAGACCGCCTACGATCCGGAAGAAGATCCGTTTAATCTGCTGGTCAGAATTGCACAGACGACGGCGGTCATCAGCTGCTCCGGATGGATTTTCAGTTATGGTCTTCGGGTGTCAAGGGATCTGTGTACAGACCTGCTTGGCGCAACGGATGTGACCGGGTTTGATGGAAAAACGCGTGAACTTTTACAGTTTGCGGATATGGGTGATGGCGGTGTGTCGTTCATCGTGATGTTGCTTGTTCTGTTGATCGCATTTATTGTGTTTACGGTGATGTCGGGGCTGCGGGCAGGGGAGCTTCTGGCAATGAATCTGTTTCTGCCTATTTTTTCCGTCGACCTTCTTACAAACAGTAGGGAACGCTGGAACAATTTTTTCACAGGCTATGTCTTTGCCTTTGTTTCCTATGCGATACAGACACTGTTTTTTATGATTGCAATGAAAAGCTATCTGACAGCAACCTACACGGACCAGAACTATCTGATGAGCGCATTGATCTGGATGATCGTTGCCATCCGGGCACCCAAATTCATAGAAAAATATCTGTACCAGACGGGGGTCAGCAGCGCGGCGTCTTCCGGACTTCGAATGGTTGCACAGACTGTTGTGATGAGAACGACGATGAGGTAGGGCTATGGAATATATAACTCTTGAACATATCAATACACTGACAGATGCGCTGCTTGTGCTGATTCCGGCACTGCTGACTGTGCGTGTGCTGAGAGATTTTCTGGTGGCGTACCAGGATGAAGACATGGGACTGCGGACAGCTGCCGGAAAAGTGAAAAGGCGGATCTTTGCGGCAGTGATTGCGATTACTGCTTCGTCCATTATTGGATTTATTAAAACATTTTATTAAGGGGAGACATAAATGGAACGTGATGAAGAAGACAAGCCGCTGGCAATTCCCGAAAACTGCCCGCCGGTCAGTTATCCGTTTGTTACAGGGTTTACCGGTAGGGATATGAGCTATGTTGCGGCAGTGACTGTCGTGGCGCTGGTGGCTGCGATAGTTGTTTACGCAGGCACGGAAAATGCAGTGACCTCGCTTGGCATCCTTATTTTTTCGATTGCGGCTGCGGTCATGGTATTCGGCAGGGACCGCTATGCGGAAAATATGCTGGACAAGCTGCGGATCCTAAAGGAGTACAGGAAGTCACAAAAACATTTTCTGTATGATTACGTCAATATATACGAACGTGTAAAGGAGGATGGGGATGGAAATTCAGGGAAGTAAGGAGACCAGTAGTCTGCCGGCGCGTGATTTTATCGATGCGGCAGACGTCCGCGGAATATATCTGTATCGCAAAGACGGTTATATATTCAGTTATCTGCGTGTGCTGCCTTTTAATCTTGATCTGCTGAGTGACGAGGAGAAAAATGCCCTGACAGAAAAACTGACGGCAAAGCTGCGGAACAACAGAAAAGATTTTATATATGCATCGTTTCCGCGGGAGGTGGATCTGGACAGCTATAAAAAGAATATCAAAGACAGACACCAGCATGAATTTAACATTGGAAGAAGGCATATTTTGACCGGAATGATGCGGCAGGCGACAGTGCTGACGCTCGGAGGGAATTATGAACACCAGCATTTCATACGCGTCTGGGAAAAAAATAAAAACAGGGCGAAGGCGGAGGAGCTGCTGAAAGACAGGATCAGTGATTTTAAACAGATTTACAAAGAAAACGGAATTGAGTGTGAGATTCTGGGTGAAAAGGAAATAACAAAACAGTGCAATTTGTATGGGAATGCCTTACAGGCAAATTTTGAGCATACAGATAATGCCCAGTACACGTCTCTTTTGTGGATTGAATAAGGGGAATGGAAGCATGTGGCAAAAGAAGAACAGCGAACAAAATGTGGTAAAGAATGAATTTGAGGTGAATGACAACTTCCTCAACATCATCCAGCCATCCGCGATTGATTTTGATGCAAGGGGGACTGCACTTGGAGAGAATGTCGGTAAAATTTATGCAGTTACACGCTATCCGTTCAGTGCAGATTATGGGTGGATGGCGCCCCTCTGTAATCTGGACGGTACGGCGACGACCGTCGAATTTCATTATACGGAGGCGGACAATCTGGTTCAGATTTTCAACAAACAGATCAGCGAGATCAAGGGAAATATGTCTGCTTTAAAGAATGAGAGTGACAGACAGATTGCCGAAAAGAAAATTAAAGATTTAAAAAGACTGATACACCGCCTTTCGGTGAAGAAAGAACCGGTGGGGTATGCCAACATTATGCTCCATATTCAGGCGCCGGATAAGGAGACACTGGAGGACCGGATCAAGAGTGTGTCTGGAGATGTGGCAGTCAATAACTGCAACATAAAGCTTCTGACAAAGCGGCAGGGGAAAGCGCTGAAAGTGATCGCACCATACGGGCTTCCAGATGCAGATGTATCGAGCATGGGGCTGCGCAATATGCCGCTGTCAACCTTTGTAGGGGGATTTCCGATGGCAAACCCGGGACTGAATGACAAGGAGGGGTATTATCTTGGAAAAACATCGAACGGCAGAATTGTGATCTGCAATCCGTGGCTGCGCGGGAAGGATAGGACAAACTCCAACTGGTTTATTTCAGGTGTGCCTGGGGTGGGAAAATCGACTGCGGGAAAAGACGTTATCATTATGGAATATGCGTATGGGGCAAGGATTATAATTCTGGATGTAAATAATGAATTTATTGATCTGGCGCTCCATCCGGACATCAATGGCGACGTCTTATACTGTGCCGGTGAGGCTCCAAAGCCCGGGACGAAGTCGGCGAGGATCAATCCGCTTCAGGCGCGGCAGATGGCAGTTGTGACAGAGGAGGAATGTGAAGATCTTGGACTGGATAAGGAGGAGTATCTCCTTTTTCATGACACATCTTCCGGTCTGGCAATCCATATCCAGCATCTGCGTATCTTTTTTAATCTGTATTTTGGAAAAGAAGAGTTTACAGCAGGTGTCCGTGCCAGACTGGAGGAATGCCTGATACAGACATATGAAAAGTTTGGGATTACGTTCCAGAGCGACCTGTCTAAAATTCCGGCGGAAAAATGGCCGGTTCTGACCGATCTGTACCAGACAGTGGAAGCCGGATGCGGGAGGGCGGGGCTGTCAGAATATGAGCAGGAGACATATGAGCGGCTGCGTGATCTGCTGTTTCCGGTGGGAAAAGGAGCAGACCAGCTCTGGAACGGACCGACAACACTGGAAAGCAACAGTGATTTTGTGGATCTTGTCACGTCAGGGCTGATGGAGACGGATGAGAAAGTAAAGCGCGCGCAGTCCTACAACGTGCTGTCATGGTGCAATGAGGAAGCGACGCGCAACCGGGATGAGAAAGTAAACATTGTGGTGGACGAAGGGTATATGTATGTGGATCCGGATTATCCTGACATTATGAAATATATGCGGAACATGAGCAAGCAGTTCCGTAAGTTTGAGGCTGCGTTTATTTTTATCACCCATGCACCGGCAGACATCCTTGAACCAGAGGTGAAACGTTACGGTCAGGCGATCATAGATAATGCCTGCTACAAACTGATCATGGGATGTGACGGGAAAAACTTAGAGGAGACACAGGAATTATTAAACCTGACAGATAAGGAAGTCAGTATTCTGGCACAGAAAAATCGTGGTCAGGGCATATTCTTTGCGGGAAATACGCGGATGATCTTAAAGATCGATGTGTGTGATGAATTTCTGGAGATGATGGGAACGGCGGGAGGAAGATAGCAGTGGAAGCAGTTACAGCAGCAAAGCTGACAGCGGCGGTAGTACAGAACAGGGATACGATTCTGAAATTTGTGGGAGCCATTGCCCTGGCGGTTGCGTTTCCGGTCATCCTGCTTTCGACGGGTATGCTGGAGCTTGTCTCTGCATTTACGCCTGACGGGACAGTGGTCTCGACAAGTGAGATGGACATTACATCCACATCCGTTTACCGTGCCGTCAAAGAAGCCACCGGACCATATTATGATGATCTGTGGAATGAGATGGGGCATAAGCGCGCGGAAATAATGGCAGAGCACACGGAGACGGTAACCCTGGTCGGGGAGAACGGGCAGCCATATGAAACGGAAAAATGTGATGTGATCGTAAGCCGCCACATGAATTATCTTGCAGACGCCTATCTGATCGCCTATCTGGTATGTGCGGAAGGCATGGATGTAAATACGGCAAGGATTGATGCGGATACAGCGTACCGGTTTTTGGACAGTATTGGTGAAATCGTTGTCATTGAATCAAACGGAGAGTATCAGGTGACAAATACCTTTTTATCCATGGATGAGATCAGAAGGATGTGGTTCCCGGATGAAGCGGAAGGAAAGAAATTTGTGGCGTGTTGTGAGGCGTACAGCCAGTTTATGGAGATCAGCCAGACGCAGATTGACATTCAGGCAGGAAATTGGACAAATGTGGACTTTTCAGCAATCAGTCTGATGAATGTACCCTTGTATCTCCAGTATAAGGGGAGATGGGCGGCAACACCTTACGGGGATGGTCCGATCAAGAAAACCGGATGTGCACCAACCTGCCTTGCCATGGTACTGTCCTATCTTCGGCAGGAGCAGATTTTGCCAAATGACGTCGCTGCATGGGTCGGAAACCGTTTTTATGTCAATGGAATTGGGACGTCATGGGGTATATTTGGTGCGATGGAGGGCGCGTGGGGCGTGAAGTGTACAAACATTGGAAAGAACCAGACTCTTCTGCTGGAGGCGTTAAAGGATGGAAAGCCAGTGATTGCGAGCATGGGACCGGGCACGTTTACAAAGGGAGGGCATTTTATTGTTTTGTCCGGCATCACCCTGGACGGAAAAATAATGGTGAAAGATCCAAACGACAGTGCTTCCAAAAATCATGCAAACACCGGTTTTGATGTCAGCCTGATTTTACGGGAGTCAAAAAATATGTGGGTGTGCGGATAGGAGAGAGATGGAAGAGAGGAATATAAGGAGACTTGTGACGCTGGTTTTTTGCATTGGAATGACAGTGTTAGGGGTTTACATGACTTTTTTTGGCGGGAAGCAGGAGAAAAAAAGCAATGAGGAGGGGACAGAAGAACTGTACCAGGAAGGGAGGCTGCCGGAGGTGGAAAACAGCAGTGCGTTTGAGCAGTATGGAAATGGAGCGGGGACAGATATTTATTTTAGCAATACGGATGTGATCGATCAGGGGAATCTTCCGCTGGAGGTTCATGCAAAGCTCGCAGAGGCGGCAGGAAGGTATCTGGACAGAAGCGGGTACGAAGATGTCACGGAACTGTATGTGGACGATGAGGCGTATGTGGAAGATGAAACATATACAGCCTTTGAATGTTATATGGACGGGTATACTGCAAAGCTCCGCATTACCTATGAGACCGGGGACAGTATTTTAAAATTTTCGATTGTGGGTCAGGAGGAAGACGAATGATTTTATATTTTTCAGGTCCGACGTTCCAGCATGTGATTCTGGAAGTGATCGAGAAAACAAACCAGATGGCATTTCCGACGGAGACGTCTAACGAGATTGACCTGCTGAAAACGGTGCGCCAGAATATTACAAAATATGACGGGATCGATATTCTGGTTGTGGATGACTCTGTCTGCGCGCAGAATACGGAAGAAGAACTTCTGGCAGCACTGGAAATGCTGCGGAGTATGTACGACCGGATGCGGATCATCATTCTTGCACCATACCGGCAGGAAGGTGATGATTTTCTGACAAAATGTCTCCAGATGGGAATTGTAAACATTATTAACACGGATGATTTTCTGGAGATACGGCAACAGCTGGAGCACTGTATGGTGGAAGGCATGACCTACCGGGAAGCCGTGCGCTTCAAGGAGAGCAAAAGGGACAAGGTCATTGTCAGGCATGAGATAAAAAGAACCGTCAATAAAAGGATGATCGGAATAGCAGGCAGTGAGCGGCACATTGGAGTGACACACCATGCGGTTGTTCTCGCTAATTTTTTCCGGAGGCAGGGATTTATGGTAGCCATGGCGGAGATGAATCCGTCAGGTGCATTTGACCGGATCTGTGATGATTACGAGGAAAAGAAGTTTTGTGATGGATACTTTACACTAAACGGCATTGACTTCTATGGGAATTTCGATGCAGATATGCTTCCGGGGATTCTGGAGCACTCCTATAATATTGTAATTCTGGATATGGGAGTATATGAGAGATGCGACAGAACCCTGTTTGAAAGGTGTGAGGACAGAATCGTGATTGCCGGTGCGAAACCGTGGGAGCTGCCGGCAATGGATAAAGTCTTTGGCATGGCGTCCCGGGATGCATTGATGAAATATATTTTCTGCTTTAATTTTGTGCAGCCATCCGATTTTCAAAGCATACGTGAGGGGATGGGAGAAATAGAAAACGTCCATTTTCTGGACTATACGGCAGATCCGTTTTCCGCTTCTGCTTTTGCAGACGCAGAAGATATATTTGCAGATTGTCTCCCGGAAAAAGAAGAAAAAGTAAAGAAAGGCTTCTTAGCACAATTAAAGGCGAGAAAAAGGAAGGGAGCAAAGAATGAAAGATAAAAAGGACAGCTCCCGGCTGATTTTATATCAAAAATATAGACACGATAATGATCAGAATTATCAAGATGAGAAAAATGATCTGCGAAAAGAATATAAATCATTTGGAGTGCAGGTAAGAGAGGCGATACTAACGCTGATTTTAACAGCGATGATCTTTCTTTCAGCAGTAGGTCTTGTGACGTTGATTGATCCACAATTAAAACACTTATTGATAGAGGTTTTGAGAATACGCTTTAGATTTTAAAAATATATGCGATGGGAGAGGTGAGGAAAATGAAGAATCAAATATTGGATGAAGAAATTTTGGCATTTCAACGGAAATTAGGAATTGTTGATGAAGGGGAGATAGCGGGACAAGCTGATTTTGAAAAAACCTTTGAGGTATCATACGAAGAAGCGTTGGGAGGAAAATAGAATCATGGGAGATAAGGCATATGATATCGTAATGGAAAATAGAAAAGCGATTGTAGAAAAGCTGATTGAGCAAATGGAACAGGGGTATGCTCCCACACGTGCGGCATGGTGCCAAGCTGCGACGGGACGACCGTATAATCCAATATCGGATGCTTTCTATAAAGGGGGAAACAGGTTACGATTGATGATCGCAGCTCAGGAGCAGGGCTTTTCCGATACGCGTTGGATGACTTTTCAGCAGGCAACAGAGAATAATTATCGGATTGCAGGAGGGGCTAAAGGGGTACTTCTGGAAAAATGGATATTTTATAGAGATGTCGAGCGAATAGGGGAGGATGGGGAGCCAGTTATAGGAGAAGATGGAAAGCCGGAAATGGTGAAAGAAAAATTGGATCATCCAAAGGTTCATTATTTTCGAGTATTTAATGGTGAACAAGTAATTGGACTTCCCAAATTGGAACCTAAAATTCTGGCAGAAGATTATTTTTCACGCACGGCAGAAGCGTTTGAGAAATCCAGCAAATGTCCGATTTTTTATGAGCAGCAGGATAGGGCATATTATTCTCCGACAGAAGACAAGATTCATTTGCCGCCTAAAGAGGCTTTTAAGAATAATGAAACAAGGCTATCTGTATTGCTGCACGAAATGGCACATTCTACCGGACATGAGGCAAGGCTAAATAGACCGCTCGGTCACAAATTTGGGAGTGTTGAGTATGCAAAAGAGGAACTGAATGCAGAACTGAGTTCCGTATTTTTGGAAACTCAGTTAAATATAGCAATGGATGCTGATTCTGAGATGCTTAAAGACCATGCAAATTATGTAAAGAGTTGGATTTCTATTTTAAAAGATAATCCGAATGAATTATTCATAGCCTGTGCACATGCGGAGGGGATTACAGATTATCTTATGGAAAATTACGAGAAAGAATTAGAACAGATAAAAGCAATGGAACAGACGTTGCAGACTCTGGAAGGACGTTATACCGAGGCAATGCGGCTTTTAGATTATGGGAGGATTTATGAGGACGCTCTGGTGAAGGATGGAAGTTTTGCGTTCAAAAATTTGATAACCGGTGAACAACATACTTTTGAAAGCTGGCATGAGGTAGGGGAATACCTCGAAGAAAGGGACATCTCTGACATGCAAGAAAGCCAGAAAGATAGTTTTGAGAAGCTCATCCATCCAAAAGGGCGTATTGAATATTTTCTTACAGTATTTGATGAGGATAATCCAGGACTGAATGATGCTACTGTTAAAAGTTATAAGAATGTTGAGGAAGCTTTGGAAGCTTATCATAAGGAGAGTATATTCCATAAAAAAATGTTAAGCTTTTCTATTCAGGGAGAACGTTTGGTTCCTTGGGCGGAGTACATTCCAGCGAATATGAGACATGTGATCTGTCGGACAGCGGAAGGAATGGAAAAAGGGGTACCAGAGGCTACTAAAAGCGAATTAGAAGAATTAAAGATGCATACAAAGAAAATCTTAGATGCCCTGCAAAGGGATAACATCCGGATGGATACAATAAATGCACTTGTAGACATGCAATACACGGCAGCTGGAGAGATTATTAGGGGAATGGATACGAGGGCATGGTCGATCAGGGTTGTAAATGATTACAAACCGCAGGACTATATCGAGTTTGCAATCAAATATGATGAGAATATGGTCACACAGCGCTCTCGTATTGTTTATGGAAACCAGGTTGTTGGGGAAAAATCAGATGCAGTAAAAGCAGAAGATGTTATCCAGAAGGGGACAGATGCATTTCAAAACAAAGATATGTCGGAATGGCTGGATAAACAGATTAAGAATATGGATATAAGTCTTGATGGTGCCCGTCATCTGATTCCATTTGTTACATATGCGGAGAAAGGTTGGGAGACGATAGAGGACCATTGCGAATTGCTTGAGAATGCTGGATATGATAGAAATCCCTCTTATCCTAAGGAACTGGAGTCTGTTTCTGAGAATGAGCAGCGAGACTTTTACCCATATACATATGAGCATCTGGAGGAAATTATGAAGGATATTACAAGCTCCGGATTTAAGGCAACGAATGAGTTGATAGACAGTGTTAGAGAGTTTGAGAATCTGATGCAAAAACCCTATACATTGCGGGAACTGGCAGAGTTACATCGGCAGAAGCCTAATTTTTTGGGAAAAGTAAAAGAGGGGTTTGAAAAAGTGGTTGAGGAATGCAAGAAACAGCAGAAGGAACAGCAGGAGAAAATAAATGAACACCAACAGGATCAGATACAGGGTGAAGGGCAAGAAATATCAGTTCAAAAGAGTAGCTTTATGAAGCAGCAGATGATGGCAGAATTGCAAGCATCTCCTTCGGCATAACGCTGTAAGGATTGCTATAAAAATGTAATTTGGAAAGGGGGTGATACCAATGGAGCAAGTTATGAAGCATTATGGAAATGCGATTCTTGTAGCAATCGTACTGCTGTTGCTCGGCTCGATTCTTATTGCAATTTTAGCAAAAGATGGAGTTGTTGCTGTACAGTTTCAGAACATGATCAAAGACTTCTTTGACAACATGAATGGCATGCGAGGATAGCAAGCAAAGGACAAGCTCGGCGGCATATGCCGCCGAGAAAAACAAGGAGGAATTATGAGTGAGTTAATAGCATTTGAGCCGACTGCGGAGCAGTTTGGACCCTTATGGAAATATATAGATAATCCAACGGTGACAGATGTTGATTATAACGGAAGAAGGCTTTGGATCACGGATTTTGAAAAGGGTCGCTATGCGGCGGAAGAAATACTGCCGGAATCATTTATCAAGACCTTTACGCATCATATATCCAATTGTGTAAACAAGTCGTTCAACCAAGCAAATCCGCTGTTGGAAGCAGATACGAAGGAACTGCGTGTAAGCATCCTGCATGAATCTGTTGCGGCAACCGGAATAAGCATCTGTATTCGTAAATCACCGCCGATTATTCGCAACACAATTTCTGGGATGATAAAGGAGGGGTATTGCAGTGAACCAATCTTGCAGTTACTGATCAACTGTGTCCTGGCCAGAATGAATTTTGTGTTTGGCGGGGAACCTGGGAGCGGGAAGACGGAATGCGCCAAATTTTTTATGCAGTTTATCCCAAGTGATCAACGTGTGATCACAATTGAAGATTCTTTGGAAATCCATTATTCAGATATTAACCCAGGGGCAGATTCTGTAGAGCTGCGTGTAGAGAAAAAATTTGATTATACCGATGCGATCAAGGCAAGTCTGCGTCAGAATCCAAAGTGGTTAGCGCTCTCGGAAGCACGTTCTGTTGAAGTAACGTCTCTGCTGGAGCAGTGGAGCACGGGTGTGAATGGGTTTACAACAATCCATCTGGATGACGTGCGCAAGCTTCCAGATCGGATCCAAAACATGATGGACAATGTGAATGATGCCGGGCGTATGAAAAACAGGATTTACCGTTATGTCAATATCGGGATTTTGATCCGAAGGGTTGAGGAGCCGGACGGCAGAATCCACAGACTGATTGATCAGCTTTGCTTTTACAGCAGAGAGGAACATGAGAATCGTATTTATATGCTTGTGGAGGATGGCGAAATCGTATCAAAGGAGCTGCCGCCGGAAATCTTAAAGAAGATGAAATATGCAGGAATCAAAGACCCGTTTGTATGCAGGGAATTTGAGAGATACAAGAAGGAGGGAAGATAAAAGCAATGAAGAAACAAAAAAATCACTACTTAAGATTGCTCAACCCCCGCAATCTTGAAAAAGAAGTGCACGTCTACGGCTATAACTTTTCATGGAAAACGCATGTGCTGGTGACGATATTTTCACTGCTTGGGATTAGTGCGATCGGATTATTGTTCCAGTTAAAGGCTGCAAATTTTTCTATCATAATGTTTGCGATGGTGCTTGTATTACCAATCTTTATCATCTCGACTTATAAAAGAATGTATGAACAGAAAAGATTTGCAGACGTGGCAACTTATATGGAGCAGCTGCTTTATTCATTTCAGAAGAACGGTAAGGTTGCAGCTGCTCTAAAAGAAACACGCGAGCTGTTTGAGGATGGGCAGATGGGGCAGCTGATCGACGAAGCGCTGGGCTGTATCAATGCAGGAACAGCGGAAGGTACATGGGTGCTGCGTGAAGCGTTGGAGATCATTGAAAAGCCCTATGCCTGCTCCAAGATACATATGGTACATGAGTTATTGCTCAGTAATGAAGAATATGGCGGCGAAATGGAGGATGCCGTTCAGCTTCTGCTAACGGATATTGAGTTATGGAAACGCCGCGGCTATCGTCTACAGGCAGAAAAAAAGACGAGCCATACGGATAATATCATATCAATCATCATTGCAACAATTTTGTGCGCGGTGGCACTTTATGTGCTGGATGCCATGAGCCGGATGTTCCCCGGAACAGTCGAGCCGGGTTATATCTTTCGGACTGGAGTGATACAGGTAACGAGTATTTTGTTTATTCTGGGCATGATCCATGTCATGGTAAAAAGCCAGCGGACATTGACAGCAAACTGGCTTCAGACAGAATCTTTGTTTAAGGAAGAATATCTGCTTGCTTCTTATAATACTTGTAGAAATTACAATGAGGCAAAGGAAAAGAGAAAAAGTCTTATATTTGCAACTCCATTTTTGCTGGGAGCTGTTGCGGCATTTTTCTTTCAGATAACGTGGCTTGGAGTGCTTGCCGTGGTCATAGGTGCTTTTATGTTAATGCAACACCGCGTTGGTTACCGATTGGCAAGAAAAGATGTGAATGCAGAGCTTTACCTTTCATTACCACAGTGGCTGATGGATATGGCATTGCTGATGCAGAATAACAACGTGCAGGTGTCTATTGCAAAGTCTGTGCAGGAGGCGCCGGTGATTTTACGGCAGGAATTAAATGAACTTCTGGAACGGCTGGAAGCTGCGCCGGATCGCTTAAAATCTTATACGGATTTTTGTAAGGATTTTGATATACCGGAGGCACAGACCTGTATGAAGATGCTGCATGCCATCTCAGAGTCAGGAACAGGGAATGCGAAAGTGCAGATACATAACCTTGTCCAAAGAGTGCAGGAGATGCAGAATATCTCAGATGAGATCCGTAACAGCAGTATTGCATTTAAAGCAAAGCTTTTGTTTTCTTATCCGGTTATGGCTGCCACGATCAAGCTTTTGATCGACTTGTCCTTTGGCATGTTGGTTATGCTTGAAATGCTGGGAAATATGGGAGGAATGTAATGAAAAATATCATCGGGGCGTTTACGACTGTCATCGTACTCGTGTTAAGTATCTTTATCTGCAGCCAGCTAGTGCTCGCAAGTGGACAGACGACAGCTGCGCGGGAATATAAGGCAGACGTGATCGCTCAAATTGAAAACAGTGATTTTAATCCAAATGTGATCGATTCCTGTATCCGTCAGGCGAAAGATGCGGGCTATCAACTGAAGATTACAGGGAGTACTTATGATGAGGCGTCCAATATCCAGACGGCAGAGGTCATATTGAGTTATGAGTATAGGCTTCCACTTTTTGGGATTGAGGAGACGAAGACTACCAGAGGAATCGCCAGATAAAAGAGGAGATAGAGGATGGAAAAACTGATGGAGGAGTTTGGACAGACATTTCTTGGACTGATCGCAGGTATTTCAGTGATCGGGATGTTTGTCTGGCTTCTAAACGAGATCACGGCATTTTAAATACGTTAGGTTCATAAATAGTTCCATTTGATGAAATGGAGGGAGACACGCATGGAAGATATAATAAATCATTTGGGAGAAGGGCTGCTTGCCATTGTAGTTAGTGTATTGGCAATCGGGTTTTATTTGGAATGTATAGAGCCGGGAGGGGCGATTTATACAGCCGCGGTACAATTTATGCAGAGTATTTGCGGATAAAGAAAAAGGAGCGGAAAAATGCAGGAGATTATCAGAAATTATGGGCATTTTATGTTGGAAGCAACGGTAGTGATACTGCTTTTCCTGTTTTTGCTGGTAAATGTTACGGATCAACAGGGGAATCGTGGGGTATTTGAAATCGCAGGGGCGAGAATTGAGACAGATACTCCCGATTATACCTCTTATCGTGACTTTTCATCTTATGAAACGGAGAGCGGAAGAAAAGGACCGGAAATCTCTTATCATGGAGGAAATGGACTCCGTGTCGGAACCGTAAAAATATCGGATTATGTTAAGGCATCGGATGAGTCAGGAGCTGAGGTGCCAATCCAGGTTATCCGTGTAACGGACCGGGAGGGGCAGTTGATCCCGGTACAGGAAGATACCTCAGTACAACTTGTGAAGGCGGGAATTTATACTGTGCAGGTAAGCGCAGTAGACGGTTACAACAAAAAGACACAGAGCAGGATATTGATTCCTGTGAACAATTAAAAAGAGGAAGAAGGCAGTATGAAGAATATTGTTATGATCATCATCAGTGCCATTCTTGGAGCACTTACATTACTGATGGTGATGTCAATCGAGGGAAGGAACAGCCGGAATATGGAATTGAAGATGAATTTTTCATCGGCAGCAGAAAAGACAGTTGAAATCTTAATGAGTGATCCCAAATACAGTATGGAGAATGTAGATCAGTTTGTCGCAGATTTCACCCAAAGCATGGCAGCAGCGTTTGACAGTAATGCAGCCGTTGTGGTTGAGGTGATGAACGCAGACAGGGAAAAGGGAATGCTTTCTTTAAAGATCACTGGTGAATTTACGCACCCAAACGGAAGGAAGGGAACTGTGCAGGATGAAAGAACGGTTATCTTTCGGCAGAATCCGGAGGGGGAGGAGAAGCATTATACGGTAAGCTTTTATGTATCAGATGCTTCTGGGCAGTCGGAATGCTATAAACTTTACGAAATAGAGGAGGGCGCTATAGCAACAGAACCTTCACGACCGATGCAGGAGGGCAAAACATTTGCAGGATGGGTAGATGGGAATGGTTATCTGGCAGACTTTTCTGTCCCTGTGACACAGAATCTGGTCTATTATGCTTCTTGGAACTGAATATGGATGCCGCAGCTGCTGGGGTAGAGTTCATCAGGGTACAGGGAAGGGGGACTGTTAAAAAGGCAGTCTTTCAACTGCCTCAATAACATTTGCCGGTTTTCCGGTCGCGGAGCGTAATTTCTAAATCGCAATCTAAAAGCTCTGCCATCTTATACATTTCAGATTCTCGAAAGTTATCTCGCATCAGCTTTTGTGAGAGATTTGGCTGACTGACCTGCAGCATACGGGAATAAGTATCAATTTTTATTTCCTTGTCAATAAGAATCTGCCGGATTTTCTTTGCTAACATAACATCACCTCTTGTAATATGCTAACAGAGAATACATCTGATGTCAAGGAAATGTAATTTTAAAATTATAAAAATAACTTGACAATTAACGTAAAAGTGATAATATATAACTATATAGTGATAAAAATAATTTGTTGATTATTTGGAGGGAGTATGGATCAGGCAAAGCTGAAAAAGCAGATTGAAGAATGTTATGGATTTAAAAGGGAATTGATCACAGAAGTGAAAGAATGCGGCACATGGTTTGTAAGATTTATGGTCAATGACATTATTTACACAGGAAAGATTCCATATTATGGAGCAAAGCCGCTGCTTTTTGTGGAGGGATATAATGCGCGGCATTGGAAAGGTATTCCAATTACAGAGGACTATTATAAACAGATACTTGAGGGGAATACGATTTACCTAAAGCATAGAGTGGGTGGAGAAGAAGGAGCATGGGAAAGGACAGACGTTATTTTTCCAAATGAGGAGGCTGCGAAGAGTTATATCAGAAATCTCGAGGATCCAGAAGATTATACTTATGATGTGGAGATTGGAGGGGAATAAATGGAACATATAACACGATGTGAGGAAGAAGTGATTTTGTCAATATTCCGGTTAGGGGAAAACGCATCTCTACAGACAGTGATGGATGAGGTGAACAAGAAATATGAGCATGAATGGCGTCCTCAAACAGTTTCTACATTTCTTGGTCGTCTTGTCCGAAAAGGCTATCTGTCAATGGAAAGATCCGGGAGAAAGGTGTACTACATACCGGAAATCTCACTTGAGCAGTACTGTAGAGAGTGTATATCAGAGAGGTGCAGAGTTTTGTTTGATGGAGACATGGAGGAATTTGTGCAGTGTGCGGAAAAATCAAAGGATAGTTGCCACTGGAAGCGTGGGGGCAGGGTATGAGGGAGATTATCATTAAAAATCAAACAAATTTAAGTGATTCTGAGGCGGTTATGAGAGCAATGCTTTATATGATACATAAAAAGGAATATGCAATGGAGGGAGGTTTTGACTTTAAGACAGATAAAACAATTCCCTCAAAGTATGTGATAGAAATTAAGCATAAATATATGGAAGATGAGATAATAAAAAAAGTTCGCAGATTATGCATTGAAACAATGCAACTTTTGGTTGATGTAATGAATGGCGTGGCAATGCTAGAAGATATTTTAAAAAGAGAACAGAATACATAGTGTGAGAAAGAAGTGATTTTGTCAATATTCTGGTTCGTGGAGATTGTATAGGAAAGGAATTTGAAAGATGAGTATGGATCAATTTTTTCTGCTTATGGGTGTGATGTTATTGCTATTATCTTGTATGGGGGCTTTTTCTGTTGGAGCGATGAATGAATGGGGAATCGGGGATAAAGGCTATCTTCTAAGAATTTTAAAGAGTGCGTTTTTTATTATAATTGCTGTGATAGGTAATGTGGAGATTGTGACGGGGTTTCTAAAAGCAGGATACAAAGTTACTGATTACGGGGTGATTGTAGTCGATCTGACATTAATCGTCGTGTTTGGATACGAACTGATACGAATGTGGAAAGAGGGCGACCTTTGCCGGGCTGGCATATATGCCAGCGGGAAAGTATTGGTCATATGGATAATTTATGTACTTGTAAAATTGTCCTATACATGGATATTGGATAGCTGCTTGATATTGCCGGATGATTGGATGCCAGTGTTAACCGACCGTTTTATGATTTGTTTTATGTGTATACAGGTTGCGCTATCAGCGAGGAAAAGCTTGTGCGCAGTTGTGTGGGAAAGAAGGATAAAAGCTGAAATAGAAGGGAAGGTGGCAGAGCAAAGAAAATAAATAATGCGATTGCCGTAATAGTTGCTGGGATAGATTTCAGTGAGAGATGATGAAGCTGGGAATGACATTATGTATGTTGGTCAATTACTAGTTTTCTTTTTCAGAAGGCACAAATTCAATGACATCCTCAATCCGGCAATTAAAATAAGAACATATTCTGGCAAGGACATCCATAGAAACATTTTCGTTTTTTGAGATTTTCGCAAGTGTGGAAGAACTCATGTGGAGCTCATCTTTGAAATCATATTTTGACAGTCCATGCTTCGCTAAAAGTATAAGTAATGGTTTATAAGAAAAGTACATAAAAATTCCTCCTTTATATGTATTTTACCGAGTATTTCTTATCATGTCAATATTTGATTAATGAAATTTAAAATTTGCCAATATAAATATTGACGCATTAGAAAAAGTTGGTTATAATATATTTATAAATACAAATAAATTATTTGCATTTATAAATTGCAAAGGGGATGCATTGAAAAATTAAAACAATGGAAATTTCTTAGATTCTATTATATACTGTAAATGTGGTTTGGATTACAAAGGAAGAATTTTGGAAATTCAAGGATAAGTCCAGAAAATGGGACATATGGAAGTGTAATATAAAATATGAAGCAGCCCAAAGCTATATGCTTTTAGCAGTGCTGCTGAAAACGGTAAGCGGTTAGCCCTCGAACCAGAGGGACTGAACCCTCTGATTACATAGAAATCTCAGGAGAGAAATAAATGGATGAAAGAGGGAATGCAGATGAGTGATTTTGAAATACTCTCATTGATGCTTATGATTTTAGGAATCATAGTCAGCATTCTGATAGAGTTGATAAAAAGCACAAAAAAATAACCGCTTCAGCCTCGAAAACTTAGCGGTTATTTTTTATAACTTTTAAGGGGCTAACCGAATATCGGCAGCACTTCTAAAAGTATGATAGCATTTCTGGTAGACTTCGTCAAATACTTTTTGGAGAGGAGATCATTGAATGGGTGGATAGGATTTTAAATGACAGAGGAATTTAAGAAAAATCAATACGAAGCAGCCCAAGGCTATATGCTTTTAGCAGTGCTGCTGAAAACGGTAGGCGGTTATCCCTCAGTAACAGAGGGACTGAACCCTCTGATTACATAGAAATCTCAAGAGAGAAATAAATGGATGAAAGAGGGAGTGCAGATGAGTGATTTTGAAATACTCTCATTGGTGTTTATGATCTTAGGGATCATAGTCAGCATTCTGATAGAGTTGATAAAAAGCACAAAAAAATAACCGCTTCAGCCTAGAAAACTTAGCGGTTATTTTTAGATAAATAACATATGCTTGAGGGCTAACCGAATATCGGCAGCACTTCTAAAAGTATGATAGCATTTCCGGCGGACTTCGTCAAATACTTTTAACAAATAAGGAAAGGGAGAACTAAAAACATGAAAAAGAGAAACATTTTAATCACAGCAGCGTTAGCAGGAGTATTAAGCCTAGGGGCATGTGGAAAGACGGAGCTTAAGCCGTTGGCAGAACAGGTCGAGGTCGAACTGGGCGGTTCGTTGGATGAAAACGTAACTAGCTATGCGGCATTAGATGAAAAAGCAGCAAAAGAGGCAACTCTTGATCTGTCTGCGGTTGATACAAATAAGATGGGCACTTATCCGGCGTCTGTTACATATAAAGAGCAGACGGCAGCCTTTCAGGTCGTGGTAAAAGATACGACTGCACCGGAGGTTATTCTGAAAGAGAAGGTGACAGTTGCTGCAGGAATGCCGTTGCACGCAAAGGATGTAATTGCAGAGGTGACAGAGTTGTCGGGGGAAGCCACAGCAGCATTTGACCAGGCAGAGCCGAAAGTGACGGAGCAGCCAGAGGGAACTGAAGATTTGGAATCAACGGAGCAGCCAGAGAATACGGAAACACTTGTACCGGAGACCGAAATCGTAACAGAACCGGAAACAGAGGAACCGGCAGAGACTTTTGTGGTAGGAGATGTGACTTGTGCGGATGATACTGTTTTATTTGCAACGGTTGGCTCTTATGATGTGCTGCTGACGGTAGCAGATGGATCAGGAAATGAAACCGAGGTCAAGGTACCTGTAATCGTTGGGGAAGCGCCGGAGTTCTCAGGGATTGAAGATCTGACGGTTACAGTAGGAACGGAGAGTGTGGACTACTTAGACGGCGTAACAGCAACAGATTATAAAGGAGCCGACATCACTGATCGGATTGTCTGTGATGCAGCGGCGGTAAAGCTTGATACAGTAGGAACTTATGAGATTCTTTATACGGTAGTAGATGAAGAAGGCTTTGCTGCAGAGCAGAGGGCTTCTGTTACGGTGGCAGAGAAGAAAGCTGCAAAATCCAGTGGGAAAAAGACACCGGAAAAGAATACAGCAAGCACTGGTAATACTGGAACCACAAATCAGCCATCTGGAAACACTGAAAGTACAGGAAAGAGTGGAAATGCTACGGGCGGTAATACTGGTAATACTGGTAACGCAGGAAACAGCGGAAACAATGGAGCGACAACGACTCCTCCGGCTGGAAATGCCGGAAACAATGGAGGGACAACAACTCCCCCGGCTGGAAATGCCGGAAACAATGGTGGAACAACAACTCCTCCAGCCGGAAATGCCGGAAACAATGGAACTACGAATCCTCCGACTGGAAATGCTGGAGACAGCGGAAATAATGGAACTACGAATCCTCCATCTGGAAACACTGGAGGAAATACTGGGAATGGCGGAAGTACAGATAACGGTGGAAGCGGGGATACCGGTAACTCCGGAAGTGGAGACGGTGGTTTTTCAGGAACAACTCAAGAAGAATGGGGAGATATGGGATTTGAAGAATTTGTACCACAACCGGGCACAGGTGCAGATGATGGTACAGGATTAGATGGATCATCTAATTGGCACTAAAAGATATGTATATAACTTTAAAATGAAGATGGAGGCGAAAAGTTGCGACATAGCAAAGGACTAAGGACAAGGAGAATATTGGTGGTACTTCTGGCATGTTTTTGTGTTTTGTCAATTATGCCGGAAAAAGTAGCAGCGGCTCAGACGGGGCAGGAGACAGTCATTCCGCTATTTGGAGAACATACAGATACGCGTGTTGGAAGATATAAGATTAATTATATTGGAAATACCAATCATTACACATGGTATAGTCCAAATGGTGGAGCGATTGATAAAAAGATTTATAACGACCTAAGTGGATACGCTAATAGTTCGGTAGCGACCTTGGAATGTTCGACAGATACAAGTCAGATCAAGTATGCGTACCTTGTTTGGCAGACAAGGGCAAAGCAAGGGGTAACCCGTTCTGTTGGACTTATTACTCCTAGTGGTGGAAAGTATAGTATTTCTCCAGAGTATGCAATCAATGACTGGCGTGTAGTTGGGAATAATCCAGGAATGCGAAGTATGTTCTGTATGGCAACAGATGTGACAGAAATCGTTAAAAGTTCTGGTTATGGTGAGTATGCAGTGTGTAATATTCCCTACTTTAACTGGGGGGATGATGGAGATCGCGGAGGCGGTGAATCTCCCGGATCGTGGCAGTTGATCGTTGTAGAGGAGGATGACAGTTTTCCGGTTCGGGCAGTTAGTCTTGATATGGGGGCAAAATTTTATCTTGGAAAAGATTTTGGATCAGAGTTATCTCTTGGAAATGGTCTGAAGTCAAAATCGGTGGGAACAGCAACCGGACAAGTGTTTTTTGGGGCATCAAACTCCAGCACTTATGAAGCCATGACAGAAAACATCGAGACATACAATGAGCGTGGAGATGTCATTGGAAAAGTAGCTTCCAATACAACCACTTCAGCGGGGCTTTATAAAAATGGAAATCTTGTCAATGATAGAGACCGCTTGTATGGCTGCATTCGTATGGATTTATCAAATATTGACAGCAACATGGGCAATAACGCAAACCGTATCAATTTGACCGTGCAAAACACAGGTTGGACGACTTCGTTTCTTTTAGGAATGGCGGTTGATATTGCTTATCCGGATTTTGCTGGGACACAGACCACAACGGTACATAGTGCATCAAGTGCCACTGTAGAAGGGGAGTTCCGTAACGTGGCAGTTACAAATGACACTGGAATTTATGATGGAAATATGACCGTGCAGTTGGACAGCGCATTGACGCCAACAAGTGCAATAGCGGTTGTAAACGGCAGTACACAGATTCAGGGAACAATTAACGGAAATACAGTTACTTTCAGTGGAAGCGAAGTATCATCCATGATGAATGGCAGCACGATCAGCTATACAGTGCAGTGTCAGGCGAATAACGGAGGAAAAACAGTTTTTGAAAACAGTGCTGGCTTTCATGGCTATCTTCGTTCAGACGGAACAAATACCGGATATTGGATCGAGCGGATGTGGACAGCAGAATCAAAAGCAGTGCCTAAATACACCTTAGTAGTGCAGGGCGGTGACGGCATCGAATCGGTAACAGGCGGCGGCGATCATCCGTATGGAAGTGATGTAAATATTGGTGCTACGGTAAAGCCGGGGTATCACTGGAAGGGCTGGACGGGCAGTTATAACACAGCAGAAAAAGATTATGGTTTCCAGATGCCGAATCAAAACATCACCATGCGTGCAGAGGCTGAGGCGAATGCTTATACGATTACCTTTGATCCAAACGGCGGAGGAGAGGTAAAGCATATTGATGATATTGCAACACAGTACGATAAACAGGTTTCCCTGCCGGATGGAGCAGCTAATTATGTAAAGTATACGCAGGAAGGCGTCAATGTCACCGATGCAGTTCTTTCCGGTGCGCTTAGTCTTTCGGCAGAGACGGAAAAAGGCGAGCAATCGGAAGTAGGGGAAAGCGAAAACGGGGCGATGTCTGAGGGTGAACCACAGCAGCCAGAAGAAAATCATACTGCCGGGGAGAATCCACCTTCTAATGAGGAAATGGAACAAGAAAATGGAACAGAACAATTAAACAAAGAGGGGGAAGTAGCACCGCAGCAGGACCCAACAGAACAAGGGGAAACGGTATCGGGAAATGACAATGATCCGCAGGCGTCCGTGGAAGAAACAAATCTTCCTGTTACACAGGAAGGAGAAGAAGATGTTGCGGAACAGAGCAATGCAGAAGCTGTCTCAGAGCAGTCGGAACCCCCAAAAAAAGTTTATCCATCTGTCTTTTTAGGCTGGTCGTTAGAAGCAGGAAAGGATAGTTTGACGCCGCAGTGGAAAGCAGGAGAAGTGGTGGATGTAAAGACACTCGCAGAAGCAGCGGGTGTGACAAGTCAAAATGGCGCAGTTATTCCCTTATACGCGATTTGGGATGATTGTCCATGGATCCAGGCAACAGACCTTTATTATACCTTGGAACAGGCGCAGAGCGGGTTTATTACGGATATGGAGATATTAAGCCATGCAACTGCGTCAGACCGCGAGGACGGAAGTCCAATACTGCCGGGATTTCATGAAAACGGTACATCCTTTTCGATTCCTGACTATTCTCCGACAGACTTTACACAATTCCAGAGCAGCGGAAGCTGTACAGAGAATCTAACGGTCGTAGATAGTGTCGGGAGTGTCTATAAAAAGCAGATTACTGTGCATGTGGTAGATACCACACCGCAAGCAGTGGAGCCAAAAGGATCGACACGTTTTATTAATGAGTACTATTATAATCAGCCATATGAGAACGGCGGGTTAGAGGATGATTCCCTTTGGAAGACAGACCCTGCATATGTGGAGGCAATCCAGAAAGCTTTCAATAATTTAAAGAATGATACGCCGATCCAGACGTACCGTTTTACACATGAGGATATACTGGAAATGAAGGAGTTTACCAGAGTTCACGGTATCGGAAATTCTAAAGAGCCGGATGCACTGCAGAAGTTTTATGATCAGTTTATGAGACCGAATTTGCAGTAAAAAATACATCTTTTGGTGCCATTTGGGATAGTGGTGTGTTATAGTAAAAGAGTAAATAAGGTGACAGAAGCTTTTGACAGGAGACAGTGATGAGGTATCAGGAGATTGTTGAAAAATGGCAGCAAAAAAACATACGGACTGCGGAGGATTTAAAGCAGAACTTATCGGGATATAAGATCATATTTGCTTACAACTCTGGGGTGATAGAGAATCCTGAAATTACTTATCACAACACGCGCGAGATCTTTGAAAACGGCAGGGTGGTAAATTTCAGCGGCAGTCTTAGGACGCTGTACGAGATAGAAAATCAGCGCCGGTGTTATGATTTCCTGATCGGAAAGATCATTGCGAAAGAGCCGGTTACAGAAAGCCTGATACTGGAGATCCACAGAAAGTTGATGAGCGGGACATACGATGAGGATCGGTGGAATAAGGGAGAGCGCCCAGGAACGTTCAAAGTAAATGATTACTGTGTTGCGGATGGTCAGGGGGCGCTTCCGGAGGAGGTTCCGCAGGAGATCGCAGAGCTCTGTGACGAGCTCTATGATATTCCTGACAGAGGGAATAATATCTTGAATGCCGCGGCGTATGTACATTGCAAATTTGAAAATATCCATCCGTTTGCAGATGGCAACGGGCGGGTTGGGCGTACCCTGATGAATTATTTTCTGTTGACGCATGAGTATCCCCCGCTTGTGGTCTACAATGACACGAAGGACAGATATTATAAAGCGCTGGGGCATTATGATAAAACCGGTGAGGTTTCCGAATTTGTGGAATACATGAAGGATTCCCTGGAAAGAACATGGGAGAGAAGCCCGGTACAGCAGAAACGCCTTGACAGTATGCTTAAACTGGATTAACTGTAAATGCGTTGGAACAAGGGGCGGGCAGTGTATAATCTTGGAAGAATGAGAGCGGGGAGACGCAAAAATGACGGATAAGTATAGTCTGACGAGAAAGCAGTCGGTATTTCTGGCAAAGAAACTGATGGCAGATATAGTTTGCTGTGGGCTGTGGCTGGAAGGATCTGAAATGACCTTTCCGGATATACAGACAATACTGTATGGTGTTCATGTGCCGGATGCCGCGCTGGACGATATTCAGGCGGTTTTAAATATGAGAGGTGCGTGGAGATATGTGCAGGAGACGCTCGATGAGCCGTTTTCTCTGGATTATGCCTGCAGGGTGAATGGTTTTGTGGCGGGAAATGAAAGTCTCGAGTGGGGAGTTTTGAGAACCGGGAGAGTGGGAATATCCGGAACAGAGTATGTGCCGCCTATTCCAGACAGGGATGCAGCAGATGCGGCGATAAGGAACCTTATGGAAAGCCAGAGGTCTGTGACGGAAAAGGCGCTTGCGTACTTTGCATGGGGAGCGAAAAGCCAGTTGTTTTGGGAGGGAAATAGGCGTACAAGTCTGATCTGCAGTAACAAAATACTCCTGCAAGAGGGAAAGGGACTGATGAGTATCAGAGAGTCTGGTATAAAAAAGTTTAACAGATTACTTACAAACTATTACGAAGAGACGACCGGGGATGAGCACTACAGAAATCTGACCAGTTTTCTTTACAATGAGAGTATGCGGGGGATTGAATTTGAAAATGATCAAAAGCCGCAGGAGAAGTTTTCTTTTGCCAGAAATGAGATGGTACAGGATCAGCTGATGGAAGAACTATAGTAAAAGAGGACAGAAGGGAGAAAACGCCGGAAATGACAGAGAGAGATTTTGCGTGCAAAATAAGGCAGGAAATTCTGTGGGAGTTCCAGCGTAACCAACGGAAAGGCATCTATGCAAAGGTGCAGAAAATGATGGCTTATAATTCCAACAGGATCGAGGGAAGTACACTTACAAGTGAACAGACGGCGTCTTTGTTTGATACAGGAACCATTTTTGCAGATGCCGATACTGTGTACCGTGCAAAGGACATAGAAGAAATGTCGGGACACTTCCGTATGTTTAACCATATGTTAAAGACCATCGACCAGCCTCTGAATGAGAAACTGATAAAGGAATTTCATTTTTATTTAAAGTCGGGCGTCTTTGAGGATATGGCAAACGGCTATCCGATAGGGGAGTATAAGATTCGGGCAAACATTGTGTCGGACATTGAAACGTGTGTGCCGACTCGGGTTCACGAAGAAATGGCAGTGCTGGTTTCGGAATACAATGGGCTTACGGAAAAAGGCATTGAAAGTGTCATGGGATTCCATGCCGGATTTGAAAAGATACACCCCTTTCAGGATGGCAATGGCAGAGTGGGGAGAATGATTTTGTTCCGGGAATGTCTGAAGCAGGATCTCATACCGGTGATCATCAGAGATGAATCCAAAGCGGAATATTACCACGTCCTGCATGAGGCACAGGTGAGGGGAAACTTTGAACCGCTGGAAACATATGCAAAAGTCCAGCAGCAACTCTGCAGGAAAGACCTTGAGCCGTTTATTCAGACGGAGCAGGAGTATGGGAGAAAACCGGATCTGAAAAGAGAAATATCCGGAGATATTCAGATAGAAGAACCATAAAAAGAAGGAAAAGCAATCGCTAAGCTTGGACCCTCGGCAGACTGCTTTTCCTCCAGACACGCATGACTATAACCGTCAATGCATTTATGATGATAGCATTTGCCGTTTTATATGTCAATAGCGTAGATATTACAAAGTGTGGGAAAGAGGACATATATATGCAGACGGACAGACTATTGAAATACAGCATGCAGCTGGCAATGCTGAAACAGTTACGGGAGTTAAAGCTAATTAATGATGTTGAATACCGGTTAATTGAAAATCGGCTGAAAAAAGATTATGGTGTGGTATCGAATATTACCACTTGATTTATTCTTTGAATTGTAGTATAATTGATATATATAAACATACTATGACAGGAAAACAAAGAGGGCGAGAAAGTGGAAGTAGAGGTAATAAAAGCAAGCAATCCGTTTGACCTGCGCTCTGAAGGAAAGCAGCTGAAGAGACTGCGGGTAGCGGCATATTGCCGTGTGAGTACAGACGAGGAGGATCAGATCAAAAGCTATAACTCGATGGTTCAGCATTATACGGATATGATCAAAAGTAATAAGCAGTGGGTGTATGCGGGGGTTTACGCTGACAAGGCAGTTACTGGTACAAAAACCGATAAACGGGATGAATTTCAGAGAATGATCCAGGACTGTATGGAAGGGAAAATAGACATGATCCTTGCCAAGAGTATTCCGAGATTTGCCAGAAACACGCTGGATACATTGAAGTATGTCAGGATGCTGAAAGAACGGAATATAGCAGTTTCCTTCGAGGTGGAAAAGATAAACACCTTAAAAGATGGAGAGTTCCTGATGACGATTTTAAGCTCTGTGGCACAGCAGGAGGTTGAGAATACCTCCGCCTACGTTAAAAAGGGCTTAAAAATGAAGATGAAGCGCGGTGAGCTTGTCGGCTTTCAGGGATGCTTGGGATATGATTACGATATTGCAACGAAGTCTGTCTCCATCAATGAGGACGGGGCAAGCACTGTAAGATATATTTTTGAACGCTATGTTGCAGGAGCGGGAACCAGTGTCATCGCGCGGGAACTGAACGAGCAGGGACTTAAGACCATAAGGGGAAATGCGTGGGTTCCGTCCAGCGTTATGGGTATCATAACCAACGAGAAATACAAGGGAGACATCCTGCTTGGAAAGACGTTTACCGTTGACCCAATCACCAAGAGGAGACTGGAAAATCTGGGTGAGGAGGACCGATTTTATATCAGGAACCACCATGAACCGATCGTTTCGGAAGAAACGTTCGACAGAGCACAGGAGATACTCAGGCGCAGAAGAAACGGGAGAAAAACAGCGGTGCCGGGGAAACGTGAAAAGTTCAGCAGACAGTATGCATTTAGCTGCTTGCTGGAATGCGGATTTTGCGGAGGCAATTTATCAAGGAAGTCTTGGCATAGTAATTCCAAGTACCAAAAAACGATATGGCATTGTGTAAAATCGTCAAAAAGTGGAAAGAGGTACTGTCCGGATAGTAAAGGCATTCCAGAGCAGGTGATCGAGGAAGCATTTATTGAATCATACCGCATGCTGTGCGCAGATCATAAGGATGTTCTGGAGGAATTTATCCAGAGGGTGGAAAAAAGCCTCGGTAAAGATTCCGTAGAGGACAAGATCAGGAAGCTTAAAAAAAATCTTGATCAGATTCAGTCCAAAAGAAAGAGGCTACTGGATAATTACCTGAATGGCATAGTATTACAGGATATTTATGAAGAAACTGACCTAGAGTTACAGCAAAAGCTGTCAGAGATAAAAGCAAAATTGAATATGGTGGAAAGTCAGATTGATGAAGAGAATAGTCTGAAAGGGCGATTATCGGATTTTAAAAAGGCACTGTCAAGAAATGAGGTGCTGGAGGAATTTGACAGAGGAATATTTGAGAGCATTATTGAAAAGGTGATCGTCGGCGGATATGACGAAAATGGTGAAAAGGATCCCTATAAAATAACTTTCATTTATAAAACAGGATTTAAAAGTGAGATTGGAAATGCAAAGCAGCATTTTAAAAAGTCTGCCAAAAGTGAAAAAATGTTTTCCCATATCAAGGATGACATGACGGATGTGTGTTCCGACAATAGTGATGACACATGTGGAGACGGTTGTTTTGCTTTCCAAGGGAGAAATCGACTCGAAGAAAGTGC